>MDSW01098307.1_pt1 | contig 75894 bp, 68 predicted proteins | sample 811171 | NCBI WGS metagenome assembly MDSW01 (sample SAMN05326641, study PRJNA326480) | marine metagenome | isolation source: seawater | place: Atlantic Ocean: North West | collected 2012
ATGGTGCTGCCTGTAGGCCTCGAACCCACGACCTGCTGATTACAAGTCAGCTGCTCTACCAGACTGAGCTAAGGCAGCGCTCGCAAGCACGGTCCCGGATAGGGCCTGGTGAGTCAAGCAAAGTAAAGCGATTGTCCTGCTGACCCCGGCTACTATTTTGGGATTTCTGGCACATCCATAGCCCGGACAGAAGTACTATTATGAAATTGGATCGATGGAAAGCTTTCTACGAGCGCACAAAGAAGGAAAAGGACTTAAGGTTCAAGATCTCGGTTGCCAGCCTTGTAATTGTACTTCTGGGTGGCGCCATTCTGGCGGATGCCAATCCCTTCCGACTTCTTGTTCCCGGCACGCTCTATCCGTTTCCCGCCTATGATTCCAGAGATTCGGTACCAATCTATGCCATTCAGCGAGAATCTGGAAAGCTTATTCAGGTCGAAGTATCCGTGCTGATGGATGGCACAGCCAGAGATCGAGTTTATCGTCTGGCTGCTGCAGTGGCCAATCCGGCTTCCGGGTCCGTGCGGAATTTCAAGGAACTGGTATACGACGTTCCGTATCCTGCATTCAATCTTTCTGTTCAAAAGGTTTGGATCGAAAAAGGAAAGCTTGTTCTGGCTGTGGACGGGGCAAGCCTGAGACATGAGCTTCAGGATCGCTTCAAAGGAGAAAAGCTGGAAAACATGAAAGAGCCGGCTGCACTTCTGGACAGCTACTTTCGATGTCTTACCCTTACTCTGGCCGAGGCCAATCTGCAGGCAGACCAACCAATTCAATTTGTGTCTTATAGTGTGAATCATGAAGAAGCTCTGGAAGAGTACAGGCCCTTTATGAAATTTTCATTTGATGCTCGCTACCCGGTAAAGTAGCCTTTCTGCGAAAGGCTGGATGAATTCTTGAAACAATTAATCGAAACCGCACGCGGACTTGCAGGCGAATTCGCTCTTGCTCGCCCTTCCTTTACTGCGGCGGCCGTAGGTGCTGCCCTTCAGGCTTCCAACGGTAAGATTTACAGCGGAGTGTGCGTGGAGCTGGCCTGTGGCATTGGCTTTTGCGCCGAGCATGCGGCTATGGCAGAGATGTTAAAGGACCGGGAAACAGTCATCGATACCATCGTAGCATGCAAAGAAGATGGAATCGTTCCTCCTTGCGGTCGGTGTCGCGAAATGATGTATCAACTGGATGCGCGAAATCGCAATACTAGAATCATACTTGGTGCTGAGCGCACTGTAACCCTGAACGAGCTGTTACCCGAGCACTGGAAAATTTGATGCGACTCCGGGGATAGCTAAAGCGCCAGAGCGATAGCCACGTTGGCGGCAGCGTGCACCAGAAAAGGCCAGAGCAAAGAACCTGTTTGAATCCTTAAGGCCGATAGAGTGAATCCACACAGCCAGTAATAAGCGGCCATTTCGAGATCCAGGGTGGTGGGCACATGCGCAGCAGTAAATATCAGGGCGGAGGTGGCATGTCCCAGCCAGTGCGGATCCCTGCCAATTTTTGACGGAACCCATTGTCGAAACGCGATCTCTTCGAACAGGGGAGCGAATGCGATTCCAATGACCCAGATTGACATATGAAATGCATCCATGCGAGGTGATCCCGGAAGCCAGTCCTGATTGATGCTGGCCAGAAGCATGGTAAGGGCCGTAAAGGCCAGAATGGAATGAAGCAGACTTTCCGGCCTTGTATCCAGGCGAAAGTACAGCTTTCGTTCAACGTTACTCAGCAAATAGATGGAAAAAGGAGCGAGAGCGGCCAGTAGCAGTGGTTGAAAAATATAGAATCGCAGGAGCTTCTTGTCCGGAAACTCCAGTCCATGATAGATCAAAAGGCCCATCCAGATGAGCACGGCACCCATACCAATGAGCGCTGGATATGTTGGCCGCTGGCTTCCCAGCAAGCTACGGAGATCCCGGGCGATGCTTCTCTTTACCGCAGAGCTTTCTTTTTCGTACTGCTGATAGTTGTCATTCAGGCTATCTTTTTCTTCACTGGTAAGAAGGGATTTGAGCTCGGGTAGATGGCGTGTCATTCGCCAAAGTACTGATGCTCTGTATCTGTCCTGTTTTGCCATTGCCAGTGCCGGGCTTCTCACAAACCTGGTAATTGGAGGAAACCCATGAAAGCCAGAAAATTAGCCATCGTTGGGGCCACCGGGGCCGTAGGGCAGGAGATGCTCAAGGTCCTGGAAAAAAGAGACTTCCCCTACGATGAACTTGTATTACTTGCATCGGCACGATCCGCCGGAAAGAAGATTACCTTTCGCGGTAAAGAGTATACGGTTCAAGAGCTGACGGAAAACGCTTTCGAAGGAATCGATCTGGCACTGTTTAGCGCTGGAGGCTCCATCACTAAAAAGTTTGCGCCCGCTGCTGTGAAGGCTGGTACAATTGTAGTGGATAATTCCAGTGCCTACCGCATGGATCCTGAAGTTCCTCTAATTGTTCCAGAGATCAATCCGGAGGATGCGAAAAAGCATAAAGGGATTCTTGCGAACCCAAACTGTTCTACCATTATTATGCTGATGGCGGTGTATCCCATCTACAAACTCTACGGAGTAAGAAGACTGGTTGTTTCTACCTATCAGGCTGCTTCCGGAGCGGGGGCCGCAGCCATGCAGGAACTGGAGGATCAGGCCAAAGCCATGCTGGCCGGAGATCAACCGCCTACAGAGGCATTTCCATTTCCTCTGGCATTTAACGTTTTTAGCCATAACTCTTCGCTGTATCCTGAAAATGGCTACAACCAGGAAGAAGTGAAGATGGTAAAAGAAAGCCATAAGATTCTGGGAAGTAGTAATCTGAAGATCAGCCCTACCTGTATTCGAGTGGGCACATTTCGCGCCCATGCGGAATCCATCCATCTGGAGCTGGAAAAAGAAGGGGATCTGGATGAGATTCGCAAAGCCCTTTCCTCCTTTCCCGGCGTGCAGCTAAAGGACGATACAGAAAAGAATCATTTTCCCATGCCTCTGGAAGTTTCGGGTCAGGACGATGTATACGTTGGTCGTTTGCGCTGGGACCTGGATGATTCCGAGCATAAGAATCTGCAGCTCTTCTGTGTAGGCGATCAGCTACTGAAGGGCGCTGCTTTGAATGCAGTGTAAATTGCAGAAATACTTTAACTCAAGATAGCTCGTCGGGCCCACAGGCTCCGGCGGGCCATCTGAAGTTGAGGATACGATGGACGAACGAGAGCAAGTACTGAAAGATATTCTCCAGATCTTTAAATCCAACGGCATCAAGGCAGGCGATGTCATGGATAAAAAGCAAATGATGGATGAGATCAAGTCCTGGCCCCAGGACCGCAAGATGATGGTTCGCGATGCCTGGCATATGCTGGTAGGGAATGGCCTGATCCAGGAAGGGGATCCGGCAGGACCCAGGCTCACTCCCAGAGGCGAGCAATTCATGAATTCCTGAACAGGCTGTGCCGAATTTCTCAATAGTCGAACAATGACTCTTCCTGGCCTGAAGTAGTACCGGCTGAATCTATTAGCTTTGTGTTGGACCTCTGGAACCGGGTTTCGTTCCATCCGGGCCTTTAATTCACAAAGTACATTTCTATTGCTCCCTTTCCTTTAACTTCTATTGGCTTCGATTGCACCTCTGCCATCGCCATCCATGGAGTCTGTATCGTGGTGGTGCGACTCGGGTATGATTACCGGGGATCGCCCGAGCATTGGTTGACATGTAGGCCGGACGGTCTCATCTTATAGGTATGAAAGTACTGGTTCCTCTGGCCGATGGTTTCGAAGAAATGGAAGGAATTATTATAATTGATGTCCTGCGCCGTGCCGGACTTGAGGTTCGCACAGCTTCCCTGAAACCGGGAGAGATCCTGGCATCGCGAAAAACTAGGCATATCGCAGATACTACCATCGATGCCGTACGAAAAGAAACCTTTGATGCCGTGGTACTCCCCGGAGGTGCCGAAGGAGCCAGAAACCTGGCTGCCAACGCTGATCTGGCGGATATTCTTCAGGACATGAAAGGCAAAGGAAAACTGATCGGTGCTATCTGTGCGGCTCCCAACGTACTGCTACAGCATGGCATTCTGGGCGATCAGGACCGATTTACTTTGCATCCTGGAACCAAACCGGAGCAATATGCCGGTCAGTACGATGCAGATGCCCGGGTGGTGCAATCCGGCAATATCTACACCAGCAAAGGGCCCGGAACTGCGTTTGAATTTGCTCTATCGATTGTGGAAGAACTATGCGGCAAGGAAATGCGAGATAAAGTAGCGGCTCCGATGTTCGTTGCCTGACTTTGTTGGCCGACGACCATGAAAGACTTCGCCGGCCCTGTGGATCGGCACAGACTTCCGAAGACTGCAGAAACGCACCGCTGTATGAGCGGTGCGAACCATCCTTACTCAGTCGCCCTTCGTTGAAAGCTTGAGCGGCAGATAGAGGGGGCAGAATCCTACCAGACTGGTAAGGACAAATACGCCCCCCAGAACCAGAAGAACTATTCCCAGTGTTCCGGTAATGATTCCCTGCCAGTAAAGCACGCCAATGCCCACTGCAACCAGGACTCGCACTATTCGATCGATTATACCCATGTTAAGTTTCATTTTACTCTCCCGGGGTCAGAGCAGAAATTCAATGAAAAGCCTCTATTAGCAAAACGGAGCCAGTTACCAGTCCAATGCAGAGTATGCATGCGAAAAGTAACTTGAGAAATTTGCTCCTGTCCATTGTTTCCAGTCCTCTAATGCCCGATTAATATTCGCGCGGACCCCGCAGTATGTTTCAAGCTCTTTCTTGTTTGCAAAGATTCTGTTGCGATAGATTCGCAATATCGATTCTTACAGAACGGTACCCTGCTATGGTATTTTGCTAGATTTTTCTGATGTCCAGGAAAGCCCCGCTTGGACTGGCAGCCAGGTCATCCCATCGTTCCAGAATCCTTCTGGCGGCTTCCAGTGGATGGGGCATGTTGTCTGTGCCCCGGGCCTTTTGCAGTCTCTGAAGAGCGGGATAGGTGCTGGTATCCTCAATTCTGGAAATGGTTTCCTGCATCGATGTATCGATGAGCCCCGGAGCCAGTGAGAGGAAGTGGATATTCGGCAATTCTTCGGAATAGAGTTTGATCAGCATATTCAATCCAGCTTTGGAAATGCTGTAGCCGGACCATCCCCGGTTTCCATTTACCGAAGCACCGGAAGATATAGCTACAATATGATCTACATCGCAGGGGCAATCGGGAGAGGCCATTGAGTCGATGAGCACTTTATTGGACCACAGATTGACATCCGTAATCTGTCGCAGTTCCTGAAGGGTTGTGTTCTGCAGATCGTCAATACGACCCAGCATACCGGCGTTGAGCCACACCCTGTTTAAATGGATTCTATTGCTTTCGCTTTTCTCAGCAGGGGCGGAGCCTTGCTGTATCGCCGTCCTGTACCAGTCCCGTAAAAGTTGATAATACTGACGTAAACGCGCGGGCAGCTCATTAAGATCGGACAGATCGCAGGAGAAATGGTAATAACGATCCGGAAACTCTTCCTGGAGGGGGCTGGCACGGCGACTGAGGCCAGTGACCAGATGGCCCTGCTCCAGTAGAAATCTTCCCAGCCCATAACCCAGTCCTGAACTGGTACCCGTGATTAACTCCATGGACTTCTGGTAAAATCCTGGGACTGAGAAGCAACCTGTTTAGGATTACTTCTGTTCTTCGGACTTCTTTTCTGCGAGTTTTCTGGATTTCAGGGTGCTTCGCTGAGAGCTACGGCAACAGCTGTTTTGCATGCCTTCCAGTCCGGATCCATCGCCGTTTAGCTTGCCTCGAACTATTATAGAAGTTTCCAGCACTTCGGCCCCTTCCAGGGCGCAACCTTCCAGAGTAGGGGCCTGAATCATATATTCCGGAAGGTCATAAATATTGCCGGAATCCACATCTACGAAGTGATGATGTTTCTCTGTATTGGAATCGTAATAAATGCGATCCGAGGAAAAAATTAGTTCACGAACTACATCCTTTTCTACAAAAAGTCTGAGGGTATTGTAGACAGTAGCCTGGCTGCACTTCTCATACTCGGAGTTCATTTTCTGGCGAATTTCCTCTGCGGATAGATGCTGAGGCTTTTCATAGAGCAAATGTGCTATCTCGATCCTCTGCGTGGTGGGATTGATCTCACGTTCCCGCAGTAGATCTGCGATTTCTCTCTTATTCAGCCCATATTTTCCATTCATGATAGCGAAACCTTTCTGATCCAGGGAGGACCATAATCTTTCTAAATGTAGAATTACTATCGGAAAGGATAGCCGGAGATTCATTAGAAGGCAAGAATTTTTCCCGGTAGACATGTCCAGGGCTAATCGAAAACCCTGGTCAAATCTGGGTGCTGTCCAGGCACGGCTGGCCTTGACAGGCCCTTTTCCATTCCATTTCTGGCTCTATGCTGTTTAACTCAGCAATCTTTCTTCTATTATTTCTGGTGGTATATTGCCTCTACTGGTTCCTCTCGGTCCGGGGTAAGCATTATCTAATCATCGTAGCCAGTTTGGCCTTCTACTCCTGGTACAGTGTTCCCTTTCTACTCCTATTTCTAGCGCTGATTATCTGGAACTACTTTGTTTCGCTGCGGCTCTTGCAGCGAAAGACCCCCTGGCTTCTGGCTTTTACGGTCATCCTGGATCTGTCCGTACTTGGATTTTTCAAATACTTCTACCTGTTGGCTCATACCATAGGTCATGCTCTGGGGATCCCATACATTCAAGAGCTTCGTGCGAACTGGGAGCAGGACTACGACATTGTCATTATCCTGCCTATTGCCATTAGCTTTTATACATTTCAAATCATCGCCTATGTTGTGGATACCTATCGCGGCGTAATTACTGAGCCTCTGGCTCCCAGGCGATTCTTTGTATTTATACTATTCTTTCCTCAGTTTGTAGCAGGCCCCATTCTTCGTTCCCAGGATTTCATTCCTCAGATCGATACACCCAACATAGATCCGGATCGGATGATGCGCGGGATGATGCTACTGATCCAGGGAACCATTAAGAAAGTCCTGATCGCGGACAATCTGGGTAAATTTACCGGACCTGTCTGGATGAGTCCTGAAAACTACGATGCAGTTGTATTGTATACGCTGCCATTTTCATTCATGGCTCGCATTTACTGCGATTTTTCCGGCTACACGGATATGGCCAGGGGCATGGCCAAGCTGATGGGATATGAAATACCGGAAAACTTCAGCGGTCCCTTTCTGTCCACGTCCATGTCCGAACTCTGGACGCGATGGCATATCACTCTTTCGACCTGGCTTCGGGACTACATTTACATCCCTCTGGGCGGATCCAAGCTGGGTGAGTTCAGAACAGTAATGAATCTGCTGATTACTATGGGGCTGGGTGGTCTCTGGCACGGCGCGACCTGGAACATGCTCTTCTGGGGAATATACATTGGGTTTTTCCTGGTAGCGGAAAGGGAGATGCGCGTGGCCGGAGTGCGATTACTACCTGAGGGTGTCGTAGGAGATTCCATTCGCAGGCTCTATGTGATCTTTGTATTTGGTATGAGTGCGCTATTTTTTGCCTCTCCGGACCTGGAAAGAACTCAATCCATTCTTGCCGGCATGTTTAGTTTTCAAAGAGGAGAGCCAGTGACCGGATTTGAAACAGTCTTCTTTCTGATCCTGCTCTCATTCGTTTTTAACTATTTGCAGTATCGACCGCGATTGCATGATCGATTGCTGGAACGACCCCGGTTGCAATATGCCCTGACCATTGTGGGCACTTTCGTAACCGGTTTTCTCGTTTATCTATACGGCGATGCGTCCGGTAGCTTCATCTATTTTGCATTCTAGGAAGTTCCATTGATTCTACGCTCCAGGCACTCCACAAAAAAAACAGTCCATCCCGGGCGGACTTCCCGGGATTTCATCCCGGGATACAGGACTCCGTTCATAGCATCCATCGCTATATCGTTGATCTTTGCAGGCCTCTTTCTGCACTGCAATGGAGCCTCCTTAACAGGCGGTACGAAGCTTGAAAAAGAAAATGAACAGCTCAAGGTTTCCGAATTTCATCTGAATGCATTTCAGCCTATCGAAAAGCAGAAATACAGCTACGAAGAGCTAGCAGGGCTGTTCGAAACCATGCGCATGGCCAGCGATGGATACTGCGAATTTATTCATAACCGCAAACCCTTTCGTAAAGACGTGGCCAGGAGACTGATCAGCGAAGAATATCTGTCTCGATTCTGGAGGGACAGATACTGGGGAAGCTTTCACAATTTGATCTCTGGCTGCTGGAATTTTTACATCATGAACGATGTACGGCCTTTTGACGATTTTAAATTGATTCACAGCTTGTTTCCGGATTCGGCGAAGCACTGCTATTCAGTGGGATTAATGCAGCCGTACATCATGCACAATATCTTACACTGCGAAGATCTGAATTTTCTGGATGTAGATTGGAGAATTCATTACGCTCACTTTCAGCTGGAAAGTATGTTTCGCGAGAGCCGATTTCAATCCGTGGACTCTACCAGAAAAGCCATTCAGGATCTGCATCTGGGATGGATTGCCTTTTCGCCCACTCCGGTGCAGGATCGCCATCAGGTAACACCGGCTACTCTTTGCCGACTCAATCAACAGGAATGTTTGGATCATCTGAATCAGTACCAGGAAAGTCGCGGCAAACTTCAGGGCATTACCTGGAATCTGGCAGCGCTGCATGATGCGGATTTTCCATCCCATTCCGGGATGCCGGTAATCTATCTCAGCAATGCGATTGAAGAGCTCTATACATCGAAAGACCAATTCGATGAGCTACTGGGCAAGGTAGCCCGATCCATCGCACCAGAAGGAAAGGCGCTGTTTGCCTACCATGCAGCCGGCACCGATGAAATTGGCCTGTATCAACTTACCCGAACCGAGGCAGAGGGCCGTTCGGATTTTGAATCCGGCGATAGCGATCCAGAGAAATCAGCCGATACTCCTTATCCAGCATACATTGTGAACACCGTCTGTAGAGATCGGTATCATCGCGCGAATACCGGCCAGCTTCTGGAGTATACGACCTATTTTGAAAAAATTTCAACAACTGCCGCGCCCCAGGGATGCCGACCAATGATTAAGGAGATTAAGGAAAGGGATTAGCCGATATGGAAACCAGAGAGGAAAGTCAGTGCCAGGATCGCTAGTTATCCAGATTGCGCAGTCGGATGAACAGATCTCTGAGTGTCTTTCGGTGATCTCCGAGCTAAGACCTCACATTGCTGGCCATGAATTCCTCCAGCGCATCCGTCAGCAGCAGACACAGGGATTTCAGATGGCCTTTGTCCGAGACTCTGAAACTAATTCCATTGTCTGTGTGGCGGGCTTTCGCCTGGGCTTGAACCTGGCCTGGGGCAAATTTCTCTATGTGGATGACCTGGTTACTGCTTCGTCGGCGCGAAGTACAGGTTGTGGCAAGGCCATGATCCAGTGGTTAAAGGAGCTGGCCCGATCGGAAGGCTGCGATCAGTTTCATCTGGATTCTGGAACGCAGAGAAAGGATGCCCATCGCTTTTACGAAAGAGAAGGATTAACAATCACCAGCTATCATTTTGCCACAACCCTGCAGTGATGCGGGTGGAAGAAGTGTCCTGCATCGATAAGCCAGGGAATGATTCAGTAGTATTAGCCCACATTTGCCTCGGAGGCGACCGGCACTTCCGTGCTTAGCCAGCCGTCGCCAGGGCATGGATCCAAAGGATCCGCGCACATGAGCGCCAGAAGCGACAGTCCCTGTCATGCGGAGGAACGGTCAGGCCCAGGGACTTTCTGCCGCTGGCAACAGGCGCTTCCATCCGAAGCCAGCCGGACACAAAGGCCATAGGATAGGGCTTTCGGCTCGCACGTGATAGGCCCTCCCGGGCAGATCCAGTACTGGATTCGTTTTATCCGGGACCTGAGACTTTCAGATCGTTAGGCCTGGTCAGATTTATCGGCTTCGGATGGTCCGGGAAGCAATGATCCAAGTTGCTCCAGAAGCGAGCCACCACCCATCAACTTGATCTCTTTCACCTTTTCGATGATCTTTTCCATGGATTCCAGTTCTTTCAGACGCAGCAAAGTAGGGTTGTTCTCCATTAGCTTGGCGGTATTCATTAAACTTCTGGTAGAAGCAGTTTCTTCTCTGCGCTGAATAATATTTGCCTGGGCCTGCTTCTCCGCCAGAATCACTCGGTTCATAATTTCGCGAATGTCTCCCGGTAGTATGATATCTCTGGCTCCTGCAGATAGAATCTCATAGCCAATGCGTTTCGCTTCTTCTCGCACGTGACCCAGCACCGTAGCACCGATTTTATCTCGATTCTCCAGAAGTTCATCCAGAGTAAAGCCACCGGTGTACTCTCGCAGGGAAAGCTGCAATGCTGTGTATAGCTGCTGCATGGGATTTACAGATTCTCGCAGAAGTTTTTCTGGTTCCACTGCCTGCACCTGACAGGTAAAGTTGATTCGCAGTGTAACTTTATCTTTCGATAGCAATTCCTGACCGGATACATCCAATTGCTGAATGCGCAGATCGCAGGTATTTACCTCCACGGCATCGGCACACTTCCAGTAGGCGTAGTCCCCTGGCTCCAGAAGGCCCTGGAAGGTCCGGTTTATAAAAAGAGCTCCTTTTTCGAAGTTTCGCACCACAAATGCATTCACCCATTCCACCACACCGGGCTTGCGAAGCCAGTCTCTCTTGATATGATTCTCTATATATGGCTGAGCAACGTTGCCGAGAACGAATTCGTATCGATGCAGTCCTTTCCAGTATGCATAGCGACCCGGCTTGAGGCATTCATGGTAGACTCCATCTTCGAAAACCAGGCAGATGAATCCGTCTTCTACATCTTTGAAATCCAGGAACTCAGCTGCATTTTCTGCCTTTTCCAGAATGGCAATATCCATTTCGCTGGAGGAGAATCGGCCTCGTCTATTATGGGTCTGGATATCGCTTCCCGGCAGAAAATAGAAACCTGGTCCCAATACTTTCTTGAGGGAGCCGTGTTTGAACAGTAATCCACAGTCTTGATCTGAAATTCGCATGCATTACTCCTGAATCATCGCTGAACTGCTGTAGTATTCTGAGAGGCTACTACAGGGCGTTTGTTTTCCAATGAAATACTTCTCATTTCGAAAAACGAGAGAGGAAAAAGGGCGGCGTCGCCATCCAAAAGCGGGCGGGGCCTGAGTTCAGTATCGCTTCATCCCTTTGATTACGGTTTTCAAGATTGGCCGTAGCCGCCGCCGTCCGCCGCTCTCGCAGGAATCCACAATACGGTATCCCCCATTCCACGAGGCCAGCTCTGAACTGCCGCAAGCGGCAGGCTCGGCCTCCCTTTTTCCCGGGATGATCCTTTTTATAAGGGATCAGCTTAGGTCTAAACCACAGAATTAAAGTCTGTTGCCTTTACCGTTTGGCTACCAATGCAAAGCATTGGACGGGATTCGAACCCGCATGGAGCACGCTGAAGTTAAAAGCGAAATACCGTACCTGATACAGGCGGCACCGTATGGCCTCTGAAAGCCAAAACCTCTGACTTTTCCCTCCGTGTTGCGCGCGAAACTAGACGAACCTCCAACTCCACGAAAGCAAGCTTTTTTGCAGTGCTGGTGACGACAGACCAGGTATCCGGGGAAACCGGGGTAGATGGCGACAACGCAGCGACAGAATTTCACGGAACTTCGGTCACCGCTCCATGGTCATTGCTTCGTTCGCTCTAATCCCGGGACCCTGTGGCCACGGGGCCGGAAGTGTGGCCTACTGAACTACTTGATTCCATTTGCAAATATCATAGAATGCACAGATGCAAATAAATATCAATCGACTGGACCTGTTCCTGGGTATTTGCGGAATCATGTTGCGCAATCGCTGGGTCTGGTTTCTGTACGGAATCGGGACTCTGATCCTCTTCGCGATTAGCTCCTTCGGATCCGATGAAGCCCCAAATATGGCTCGGTATTTCATGCTATTCGCTTCATGTGCCCTTGCGGCCGGAGTGTTTCTGATCATCGTTTTAATTTTACAGGGGATCCTTGCTGTAATAGTTGTGGGTCATCAGCCGGGCATACTGGGTGAGCATGAATATCTCATTGAGGAGGAAGGTCTGCGAGAGAGAACTTCGGCCAACGACACTCTACATCGCTGGCCCAGTATCAGTTATGTTTCCACGGGAAATGTTCGCAGCTACATAGGTACCGGAGGGGCCGGGGCGCACATCATCCCGGCTCGCTGCTTTTCCAGTTACGATGAACCCATGCAGTTTGATGTGGTTAAGGCTGAATGGCAGGAGAAAAAGAGGGTTTGATGGTCCGGTAATTACCATTTGAGATACCCCTGCTTCTGGATAAGCCATGGCTCGGGTCCGGAAGTTCGCGGATCCGCGCCATGCCCGAAGAAAGCCCCGGCTTAGCAATCGGCGGGGCTCCTCTGATTTAACAGTGCAGTCCTGGTCAGAAAATCAGCCTGCTGGCGATTCCGATGCATACAAATCAGAATCCTTAAACCGCAAAGAGACAATCCATCCCAGACTCAATGCGCACAGGATATAGAGTGCGGGCCATAGCCAGGAGGCTGCATGGATCGCGGATATTTCTGCCCACAGTCCATGCGAAAGCTGGATGTGCACCCAGTAGGCTGCGAAGGATGTAAATACCAGACGCGCGGCTTCGCCAAATTGCCATCCTTTCCGCCCGGAAAGAATCCATCCCAGGCAAATCAAACTGAAAGTGGCCCATCCGGTAAGACCTGCGAATTCCAGAATCCCCAGTTGATTCTCCAGTAGGAGCCAACCAAACACCAGCCCATTGATGGCGCCAAACCATAAAAGACTGTAGATGATCCTGGAGCGTTGCACCGGGATTTGAAACTTCCTGTATGTTGCTTTCGTAACTTCTGGAATGATGATTGGCTCCTGCGGTGCAGCCGGATCGTATCCGGGTCTGCGAAACCAGATCAAAATCTTTTCTGAAAGCGTCGGAGCTTTCCTGGCCAGATCCAGAATCTCTTTCCAGTAATGTAGATTCGCCCAGAGGGGATTGTAACTACGAAAAGGCTTCACAATTCCATACACCGGTTCCTGATTTTCGCGCTGAAATGTTCCAAAGATGCGATCCCAGATGATCAGTGTGCCTCCATGGTTCTTGTCGATGTATTCTGGATTGCGACCATGATGCACTCTATGATGCGAAGGAGTGTTTAGAAATGATTCCAGAAAACCCATACGATCGATCGCGCGAGTATGGATCCAGAACTGATAGATCAGACTGATCTCGCCGATAGCTACCAGAAGAGCCGGATGAATTCCCAGAAATGCCAGGGGAATGAAAAAGATCCAGGTAAATAGCTGATGGAAAGCGGGCTGTCTCAGTGCTACAGTCAGATTGAACTCTTCGCTTTGATGATGCACCACATGTCCGGCCCAGAGAAAGTTCATCTCATGACTCATTCGATGGGCCCAGTAATAGAAAAAATCAAATGCAATAAAACCAACCACAGCCGAAGTCCACAGTGAGGCTGTGCTGTCTAGATTCCATTCCACCAATCTAAAACGCTCGTAGAAGAAGCTGTAGATGGCCACGGTCAGGCCCAGATAGAACAGAGTAAACAGTCGATTTAAAACTCCAGTGGATAGATCCGTTATGCTATCGCTGAAGTTGTAGAGCTTCTTTCCAGTAATCCACTGAAAGAGTAGCTCCACCAGAATCAGTAGAAAAAAGGCGGGGATGGCATAGGTAACAAATGATGGCAGTTCCAGGGTTTCCATTTTACTCTCCGAGTGGGACCTGATTGTATTCGATTTCTGACACCGTGTCAGCTTTTTGTAGGGCCGTCAAGAAAAACCAGGGCTTTCCGTCTGACAGATTCTTGTTGGCTCGGGAAGGCTGGCCACGAGTGCCAGGGAAGTCCTGGGAGGCACAGGAATTGAGTTGCCTGTTGGTTTATGGGGATCCACTTCCGTAGCATGAATCTCAGCGAATGGTTCCATGTACACTTTGATGAAAAAGATGTATTTATGAAAGTGGACCCGCCGGAAAAGCCCGGCTGGGAACAATCCTTCGCCTGGAAAGATATCATTCGGGTCTGCTTTGAAAACGGGGACTGGATGAGTTCCGATACAATCTATGTATTTACCAATCAGAGAGAGGAAAGCTACGTGATTCCAACGGAAGCGGATGGAGGAGCGGAGGTATGGTCGGAGATCATTCGCAGGGGATTGTTCGATGCGGAGCTGGCCATAGAGATGGCCACGCAGTCAGAAGGATTTGCCTGTTTTCCTCCCGAGGATTGACGGATCTTTGCCAGGTGCGCGGCCCGGTGCAGATTCAGGGCGGGCGCGAGAGTGGTTTTCTGGCCGCCAGGTTTTTTCTGCGGAGGTGCGGCCATGGTTCTTTCGCTGTTTATTTCGCCTGCAGTGTGACCTCTATGAGTCGCTCAATATGCGAATCCAGAAGTGCGATTCCCTGCGGTGTCCATTGAAAATTTTGACTCAGATCACAAAGACCCCGCGAATTTAGTCGATTCACTTCATCCATTAAAGCGTTCCAGCGATTGTTTCTAAGGGAGTCCTCCCAGGGCTCCTGCTGCCAGATTTCCAGAATTCGGTCCAGGGAAATGGGAAGGGCAATGCGAAACAGATTTAAAAAAACATCGATTACAGCATTGTGCTCTTCTCGCACCTGAGTGCTTCCTGGCGCTGCTGTCCAGGCGTTGAGGTTTCTGGGATTTGCATATCGCTGCCTTCCGTTGAATCCATGGGCTCCGGGTCCCAGTCCCAGATAGGGCCTGTAATCCCAGTACTTCCAGTTATGCATACAGATCTCACCGGGCCTGGCGAAATTTGAAATTTCGTACTGAAAAAGGTCATGTTCGCCGAGCATGGATGGAAGGCTCGAAAATATCTCTTCCTGGAGGGATTCGTTGGGCGAACCCTGGCTACCGCGGACTATGTGGCGAGCATACCTGGTCTCCGGTTCCACGGTAAGTGAATAAACAGATAGATGCTGCACATCGTATTTCAGCACTTGTTCGAGATCCTTCTGGAAATCCGAATAGGTCTGCTTGTAGAATCCATAGATCAAATCTACTCCTACAGAAGGAATTGCACTGGAAGTAAGAGCCTCCAGCAGGCCGGCATACCGATCCGTTTCGAAGAAACGATTCATATCCTTTAAGAAGGCAGCATTGTAGGTCTGAAGCCCGGAGTTCACCCTGTTGATGCCCAGTTCGTGCAGAGGCTGTAGATAATCGGGGACCAGGTTTTCCGGATTTCCCTCCAGGGTGATTTCTGACTCTGTATCAATGGAAAGCGCTCCTTTGAGTGCCTCCAGAATCCGATGGATCATTTCCGGGGGCATGAGCGAAGATGTGCCTCCTCCAAAATATACAGTGTCGTAGTTCTGACTGGCAAATTGAGGATCCTGGCTTCTAACTTCCAGCTCCCGAAGTAGTGCCTGTTCATATTGATCCAGTCTGGCAGAGAAATCCACTGAGCCCAGCTCATCCAGTCCCACCGAATAGAAATCGCAGTAGTGGCATTTCTGCAGGCAGTACGGGAAGTGCAGGTAGATACCGGATTTAGTGCTGGACACCGGCTGAATTGGTAGAACTTTCGGAGGCATTGCTATGAGCTACGCTCCTGAATCCATAGCCTATCATCAAGGCGAATATAAGCCCCTGAAAGAGTGCAACGTGAATATTATGACTCATGCACTTCAGTATGGAACCATGGTCTTCGGAGGACTTCGAGGCTACTACGATGCCGAGTCCGACAATGTCTATCTGTTTCGACCGGAAGATCATATGAGGCGCCTGCACAGAAGCGCCCATATCATGCAAATGGTGCCGCCTTTGAGCGAATCAAAAATGGTGGAAGTGGCTCTGGAGATTACCCGACGTAATAATTATCGATGCAATGTATACTATCGACCCTTTATCTATAAGGATGCGCTGCAGCTCAGTCCCAGACTGCATGACGTAAGTGATGATTTTGCCATGTATTCTCTGGTACTGGATGATTACCTGGATACAAGCCGTGGAATGCGAACTGTGGTTTCCAGCTGGCGTAGAATCGACGAAAATATCATTCCTACAAGAGCCAAAGTATCCGGTGGCTATGCGAACTCTGCTCTGGCGAAGTCGGAAGCAGTGCAGCACGGTTTTGACGAAGCTATCTTTCTGGATTCCCGCGGTTTTGTAAGCGAAGGAAGCGCAGAAAACATCTTTATGGTACGGGATGGTGTATTGATTACTCCGCCGGTAGCAGCATCGGTGCTGGAAGGAATTACTCGAAGAAGCATAATAGAACTGGCTCGCATGGAAGGGATGACGGTGCTTGAGCGCGACATCGCTCGAACGGAGCTCTACATTGCAGATGAACTATTCTTCTGTGGAACCGGAGCCCAGGTAGCCTGGATTGAAGAAGTGGATCGTAGAATAATCGCCAATGGTCAGATTGGTCCATTGACCCGCAGACTTCGGGATCGCTTTCGTCAATCTGTAATAGGCAGAGATCCGGAAACTAGAAACTGGGTTCGACCTGTCTTTGAAGCCCGGGTTAACGCTTGATGGCCTCTGGCTATGAGCGAAAGCTAGGTTTAAGCGAAACCCTTTCCATCGTTGTGGGCCGAATTATCGGTTCCGGGATTTTTCGCACACCAGCGCCTATCATGGCCTGCGTGGGAGTGGTTTCCATGTTCTACGGGGCATGGATTGTTGGCGGAATCATTACCATTCTATCCGCTCTGCTCTTCGCAGAACTGGTGGCCATGGTGCCGAGGTCCGGTGGTCCCTACGTTTATCTGCGTCTAGCCTATCATCCCATGGTGGCCTTCCTGCGCGGATGGGCCATGTTCTTTGTTTCAGAAACTGCATCCATCGTTGCTGTTGCCCTTGTATTCTCTTCGTATGGTCTGGGCCTGGTTGCTCAAATGCAGCCCGAGCTGCTGGCAGATCTAACGGTGAGCTCATCGTTAATTCTGCGAGGAAGTATTGCCTTTATTCTGATCTGGCTTCTGACCATGGCCAACTGCTTTGGAGTTTTTCTGAGCGGAGTGATTCAGGATATATTCAGTGTAATAAAGATTGGCGCACTCCTGGTCATTGCTGCAGCATGCTTCGGTTCTTCACCGGACTTTTCGCATTTTGGTATGCAGGTAGTTTCCAATCCGGATCCCAATGCACCGGAGGCCGGAAGCCTGGCCGCATTGTTTGCAGCGTTAAGATACAGCTTTTTCGCATACAGTGGCTGGGAAGGGGCAACATATGTTGCCGAAGAAGTGAAACAACCGGAGAAGAATCTGCCTCGTTCCCTGTTTCTGGGGATTGGCACGGTGATGGTTCTCTATCTACTGGTGAACACTGCCTATCTTGCGCAGCTTTCGCCTCAGGAAATGGTGGAAAACAAGGCTGTGGCCGTGCAGTCGATGACCAATGCCGTGGGTGTTGTGGGCGCGGTGCTTGTAGGCCTGGCAATCATGATTTCAACATTTGGAAACGTATCTTCGCAGGTGCTGGTAAAGAGTAGAACATGGCATGCAATGGCCCGGGACGGTCTCTTCTTTCGCTTCCTGGGTAACCTCAGCCCAACCTACAGAACTCCCAACCGGGCCCTGATATTTCAGGGATTCTGGGCCAGCTGCTTGCTTTCCATGGCTGTTGTGGGTGAGCTTTTTAATTCTGATCCCACCAGGGATACTCTCTATGAAACCATCATCGATTTTTTTTCTTTTACAAGTACAATCTTCAATATTCTCACCCTGGCTTCTGTAGCTGTCTTACGCCAGAAGCTTCCGGATCTGCCCAGGCCCTTTAGAGTGCCCTATCTGTCTGCCGTGTTGGGCCTGGTTATGCTTCTACAGCTGGCCTTCCTGTTCTATACCCTGGTGGATGCCCTGGTGCCATCGCTGCTTGGATTGGCTCTAACTCTAACCGGTCTGGTTTACTGGTATGGATTCGTGGATCCAGCAAAGAGAAAGAGCATTGGACATGCACAAATCCTTGCGGAGCTGGAAAAAAACGATTGAGCCTTTTCATGGTCCGCGTCTAATCCAGAGTATGCTAGTACGCCTGCCCTATGCGAAGCTCTGTCTTTCTCTGATTCTTGGTATTGCCGGATTTCTACTGGCTCCGGTCCAGCTTCAGGCCGATGGCTGCTACATCTGCAAGCCAGGAAGCTCTGCGAACTGCAAGCATTACTGCAAATACAGAGGCGAGGATGACTGGGAGAATAGAAAGAAATGCCAGAAGGCCGGATGCGATATTGGAGGCACAGCCAGCTGTCCCACAGGAGCCAACTATCAAGTCTGCTACGTGGACCTGAATTCTGACAATCCGGCCGAGTATCTAGCCTTTCGATTTCGGTTCAATCTGATTAATTGATTTATCTGGTTCATGAAGAGGCGACGCATTTCGGAAAGCTGATTTTTCTTATCGGGGCCCGCGGACCCCGGGGCCGGGAATCTTCGGCTGACCGCGGCTAACTGGGTGCGTCAGTAATGTGGCGGATTCGGTGATTCAATAGACTGACGGGATCCAAGCCGGGAAAGTTATGGAGGCCGCCAGCTTGTCAGGAGGTCGCACCCTGCTCTTGATTCTTTTCGCGCTGCCGGTGTTGCTCTAAATGAGTCTTGATGTCGATAAACATCTTTAAACCTATGAATACACACAGAAATACCAGGCCTGCGGTTTTCATTCCGGTGGCGGCAAGTATTCCAATGTAAAGCGCCGCGCCCAACAGTATAGTCACATGCATCACGATGATTCGCGGATAGGGAAGCATCATCAGCTTGTTGTCCGGTATTTCTCTATATTCCTTTTTGATAAGATCGTGAACTACCAGCGAATTCAAATGCCCCAGAAGAATTACTGCCAATATCGCAACCTGGAAAGGCTCTGCAATCTCCAGAGACGTGGAGTCAGGGGAGAGTCCATTCCACTGGGCCAGCGTATCTGTAAATCCGGAGCTGCGTCCGTAGCCGAAGATCGTTGAAAGCACTACCAGAAAAACAAGATGTCCTGCATTGAAGCCATTAAAGTGAATCAGGAAAAACCCCGCCATAAAAAGCATTGAAGCCATGCGAATGGGATTTTTGATTTCCGGGTTGGGAGAGAATGCAGAAAGCAGAAACCGTATTAGATGAATCAGTCCAATGCATACACTTTCGAACCAGAAAAGATACATTAGCTGCCAGGCATCCCATTGAAATAACAGGGTTCCTGCAATGACCATCAGATTCGAAGCAATGAGAATGATGGAGGTATAGATGAGATTCCTGGAGGCTCCGCCGAATTGGGGCAAGATGAATTGAAAGATTTTAAATATCCACTGGCTCACGATTCCTGTCCGTAGAACCAGGGAGCATCCGCCGGCCTGGCTGGCAACTTTCAAAATCCAGTTAATTCCTGCTACAGTTCAAATTTGCCTCTCAGAGTCAGGGGCTCGGCCCGGGTAGAGCAGGGCCGGGGAAATCCTGACCGGTTTCGGCCTGCTGCAATCGAGCGGATTAGCAGGGATTAGAGAGTGGAGTCCGGCATCAGCTCCTGCAAAGGCTTGAGCACTTCTCTCAGTTCATTCTGGATGGAGCCATTGCTGGCAAGGAGCAGAGTCATTCCAGGTACATATTCATCCCCGGCCAGATTGGTCACCGATCCACCTGCTTCGCGAACGATGCAGGTGGCCGCCGCCGTATCCCAGGGCTTGAGGAAGAATTCATAATGTGCGTCGAAGATTCCCTCGGCCAGATATGTCAGATCTACACAGCAGGCTCCGGTGCGTCGCAAGCCTCTTGCGTTCTGCAAGGTTAGTTTGATTCCAGTTAATAGAGTTTCCAGAAACTCCTGCCTGCTGTACGGAAATCCCGTAACTACCAGGCACTGCGAAAGCGGATCTCTGGAAGAAACATGGATAGGCTTTCCATTCTTGAAAGCCCCTTTCCCGGCGATAGCCGTATAGAGATCGCCAGTAGCCGGATGCAATATCGCCCCGGCCACGCATTGATCCTGTTCCATTAGGCCAGCCGAAATCGCATATTGAGGACTGCCGTGGGTGTAGTTTACGGTTCCGTCCAGCGGGTCCAGCACCCACTGATACCGGGATTCTCCAGGGGATGTATTTTTCGCAGCAGGTGTTCCTTTCTCTGAATCCTCAGATCCTGCGAAACCCATGTTTGACACTTCTTTACCTTCGGATCGGGATCCGTGGTTTTCCGATGTATTGTGACTTATGGCAGCCGTGGCGCCGGACTCCTCGGCCAGAATGGAGTCCTGGGGGAAATCGCTTTGAATAGCGGCAATCAGTAACTCTTCACTCTCCCGATCCGCTCTGGTCACCAGATCTCTGGGATTACTTTTTGAGGAAACCTGTAAATCGCCATGCTGCAACTGGCGCAAGCGCTCGGCGCTTTGCTGCATGGCAGGGATGATTCTCTGAATCCTGTTTTCCAGGGACTGCACAGATTCAGTTTTGAGGGAAGCAACCACAGGCAGAGCCGCAGGGGCCCTTGCTTTCAAAAGATCGTTCCGGCAAGCGATCGGCGGAGCCTACAGCTACAGCTGCAAACAGCTGGTGGGTATTTCTGGAGTGGCATTCCGGGCATTCCACTTCCACTCCGCTTTCCTTCTGGGCCAGACTCAATTTTACTTCTACAGTACTCTGGCAATCATCGCATTTGTAATCGTAGTAGGGCATACAGCAAGGAAGCTCCGGCACATCCGCTCAGCAACTAAAAATCCTTTGCCAGGTGCGGCTCCGTTCAATCCTGCCGGCATGCTGGATGTGTATCTTATCCGACACGGAGAAACAATCTACAATAGTGAGCACAGGATTCAGGGGACGCTGGATTCCGCGCTGTCTGAAAAGGGACAGAATCAGTGCGAAGAACTGGGAAAAAGCCTTCAAAAGCGATTCCAGGGACGGGAGGTTCACAGCTGGTTTGTATCTCCTCAGGGCCGGGCCAGACAATCTTCGGCTATTATTCGGGAATTTCTGAACCGGTCGGATTTGCCAGAGGAGACCGTGGAAAATGATCTTAGAGAAATCCACTGCGGGGATGCCGAAGGAAAGATTCGCTTTGATCTGGATTCGCAGCTTCTGGAGAATCTGCACAGAGATCCCTATCAGAGATATCCTCGCGGCGAAAGCGTGGCGGATCTAATCGAGCGAGGAAAAAAATTGAAGGATCGAATTCTGTCTCCCTCTGCAGAGTCTCGCCGGGTGGTTATTGTATCCCACGGAAATTTCATTCGCGCGCTGGCTGCTGCATTAACCGGAATGCCTCCGGAATTTTCGCTGCGAATCAGCATGGGAAATACCGGGCTATGCCATCTGGCGCGCAAGCCTGGAGATGAGCATTTTAAAATCTATCTCTGGAATGATCTGGCTCACGCTCTAAAAAGTTGACTCAGCGGAGTCTATATTCGTTCCCGAGACACCGGTCTTGCAAAGCCCGGAAGGGAATCGGCAGCGATCAGGTCTGAACGAGAGGAAATTATGCACTGGGAGGCCGTGCCCGGAAGGGTTGCGAGCTGACAGGGAAAAACCATGAATCTACCGGAAACCGGGGCGGAAGACATAGAGTCGGCTCAGGATTCATCTGGAAGCGGGCCTCTGGATCAGTTCAGAACCAGGGCTGAGTGCGAAAGCATCAGCTCTCACTGATCCGGTAAATGATTCAAATACTGGAGTATGGCACGAAAAAAATGCTTATCCTCTTCCTTCGTGTTCAGCTGAATGGTGGTGCCACCCCCTACCTGAACGCCGGATGCCTGATCCAGTTTGCTCTTAAATCTTTGAATCAGTTCCTTTTTATGGCCGTGCACATAGTCATGGCCAGCATAGATATATCCTTTTCCTGGAACAGCGATTCGCATCATGGAAGCAGTGGACTGAGCTCCTGCATCCACCAGGCCCAGAACCTTCTGTGCGATTTCCTTTTGATCGTTACTTGCAAGACGAAGTACCTGATCCCGGTCCGGATAGAAATTCTTATCCCACATAGAGTTTACCTGGGTTAGTAAATAATTCAGCACCTCCTGGGCGGCATGATCAAAACCAGCAGTGGACTCCTTTTCGGTGGCCAGTTCAGAAAGTGCGGAGCCTTCGCTGGAGCTGCGCTGACGAGCCAGTGTCTTAACGTCTTTTCGGGCCTGTTGTGTTCTGGCTTTGCTCTTCTTTTCTGAATGGGATCTTTCTTTTTCCCCTCGTTCCATCTCCAGGCGTTTTTGAATCCTGGAGATTTTTGCATCGCTAATGCGTTTTCCAGTAATGGCGAGCCAGAACCGTTCAAACGGGGAAAGATAGCTCTTGTAAGAATCTCTTATCGCTTCGCGAAGCTGTTCCAGATAGGCAGGAGGGACAAATTGCTTTAATTCGCTATCCGGCCTGGAATTGATCTGAAGCATTTCCTGGAGAATACCAATCAGAAAAGTGTCCTGAGTCTTATTGTAGGCTTCCAGAGCGGTCTGAATGGCCTGCCCGGTAATGGCTCGATCCTTAAAGAGTAGATATATAGTTTCATAGTCCGCAGGCTCTCTGGTACCGCTTCGCGCCAGCGGAGGGTCAGCCGCTACCAGCACAGGACTATTGTTTTCGTTCAAAAAGAGACTCAGATATTTTTCTTCGATATGAATCTTTCGACCGTTCTTTGCGCGGAAGATTCCCTTATGGTTTTTCAGCTTCTGTAGAATAACCTGTAGTTCCTGTTTCTGCTGGTCTTTCTTGTTTTCCCGGGCCTTTTCATCATACCACTGGCGCAGACGCACCGCTTCTGCGGCGATTTCAATAAGATAGGCCGGTATGGTATCTGAGTTTCGTGCATTCTCCAGAATATAATGAGCCGCTGTTTCGCCTGCATCCTCCGTATGGCCACTCTGCTGAAAACGATGCATCTGATGTTTCGTCTGTTGGTCCACCATGTCCTGGACGGCGCTGTGGGTAAGGATTTCCACCAGGCGAGAGAACCGGTGCTTGATGTTTTCCAGTATGTTAAAGAGTACGATGTCCGGGATTTTCTGGCCGGTTTGATTGCGAAGATCCTGACAGGAAAGACTGAAAATTATTTTTTCTCGAAGCAGATCCATGATCAGCGGACGAAACAGCTTAATTCGCAGGGACTGATTCACTCGCTTCAACGTCAGTTCATCGCTTTGATCGTCCTCTCCTTCTTCTGTTTTCTGGCCTGTTTCGTCTCCGGCCATGGAGGAGATGAAGAGCTTTCCCAGAATGGTTTCCACTCGCCCGGCTCGGGGATTTGCATCCTGAATCTTATGAAATGCAGGACCGCCGGGTAGTGCAGGATCCAGATCGCGAATCAGACCTTTAATGTAGACCAGGTTATTCCTGGTGGTGGAACGGTAGGCCACGGCAACTTTATCCGGATGTTTCTCTGTGGGAGCGACCAGACGTGTGATGAATTGATCCGGTGAAGTAGCGTTTGTTTTAAGTTCTCTGAGGATATGTAAGAAAGGAGGGGATTGCACTGACATCAGGCATACTGTTCTAAGGAGCTCGGCTTCGGACGGCATGGGCGATTTGTCAGAAATGGCCCGTTTATGCATTTGCAGATCACCGTAGATGTCTGCCAGGGATGGATAGTATACATCTTTAGAAGACCGGGCACCAGTAAGAAAGCTTTGCACCAGGTCGTAGATCTGGTTGGCCAGCCTTGAACGATTCTTCAGAGGGGCCATGATTCGAGAATCTTCCAGCTGAAGATTGCTCAGAGTTTTGAGGGCCACATCCGGTGCCATGGCATCGAATAGTCCGCTTCCTTCCCCGCGGTCCGGCGCGGAAGTATTCTGATTCTCGCTCACGGAGCTTTTCTAACAGAGTTAGCTCTGGATGGCAAGTAATGCTCAAAGCATAATCCCGCTTTTCGGGGCGCTTTAGTGAGGTATATGGATTCCCTGGCTCCCGCTTTTTAAAGCCGGGCCCTGAAGGTTCCTTAGCGAGCTCGATCGGGAAGAGGAGAATCAGGATGCCGGTTCAAGTTCTGATAGGCCCGGGCAATGTCCCATCCGGCTGCAGCGGGAAGCAACAATGAAGCGGCTACTGCGGCCAGGAGTACTCCCGGGTATATCCAGAACGCCATTAGTATTTCATAGCTGGTATCTGGATGAAAGGTGAAATGAACCAGTCCTGGCCAGATTAACCCCAGGATCCAGGCGATTAGGGCGGCCACGGAAAGTCCCCAGAAGAGACTTCTTCGATGAGGAAACTGGATCAGAGATACAATTAATCCCAGAAAGCCTGCGGAAGTGAAAAAAGTCCAGAAACGGGATCGAACGCCGTAGAACTCTATTTGCTCAAATTGAATCTGATAGCTGAACCAGGGCCAGCCGGCCACTGCAATGACTGCCAGAGAAAGGATAAGTAAAAGCCAGGCTGTACCAAGTGATTTGCTGAATTCCAGAGCATTAACAAATAGGCGTTTGATTATCTGCCACCAACCCCTGAGAAATGCTACGGGAGTCTTCCACAGAAGAGTAATGATACTTTGAATTACCTGGCTCATGCTTTCGTCGATTCTTCTATTTTCTTATCCAAGCTCGAGGAGCGGAATCGCCCTCGCTTGCGGACTATCGGACCTCAAATAGCATTTCCAGTTCCACCGCTGCATTCAGTGGTAATGCGCTTACACCAACTGCCGCCCGGCTATGTATGCCTGCATCGCCCAGGATTTGCTGTGCCAGGTTGGATGCACCGTTGGCAACAATATGGTGCCCATGAAAATCGGGAGCGGATGATACAAAGGCTCCCAGTCTAACAAGTTGTTGAATGCTTTCCAGATCTGCTACCGTGGTAAGAGCGGCCAGTCCGTTGAGAAAACACTGAGCCATGGCCGCCTGGGCCGGTTCCACATCGTCATCCGACTTGAGCTGACCCATGAGAATGAGCTTACCGTCTCGCACAGGAAGCTGACCGCTGATATATACCAGATTGCCGGATCTCTTTGCCGGAACGTAGGATGCTACCGGAGGATTCACTACCGGAATTTCCAGACCCAGCTCTTTCAGCTTCTCTTGAACCATACCTACGGGATGGCCGGGCCCTGCTCTGCGGGCAAATCTTTTTGCGAGAAAAGGAAATCCGAAAAATCAATTATAAAGGGAATCATTCCCCGGGCTGGAAGATGGTTCTGGCCCCGGCATAGCTGTTCTTCCAGTATTTCAATCGCAGATCTGCAATGCTTACCGTTTTTCCACTGGAGGGCGCATGGATGAATCTGTAATTACCCAGATAGATTCCGACGTGCGAAATGGAGCTTCCATCGGTGCGAAAGAAAACCAGATCTCCTGCCTCCGGTACTCGAACCGGTCTGAGAGCATTGTACTGGCTGGATGCGGAACGAGGAATGGAGTATCCGGCTTCCCGGTAGACGAAGCTTGTAAGTCCGGAGCAATCAAATCCGGAAGGGGAATTTCCGCCCGGTCTGTAAGGAACCCCCAGATACTGCTGGGCCAGCTGGACGATGCCGCCTCCATCATACACAGTGATTCTGCGATGGTTTACCTCGGTGGTGTCCTCCTCCGGACTATAGGCGATGACCACTGCTGCCGGTATCAAAAATACCAGTGCAAGGATGAACAATCGGATGCGGGCATGGCGTTTTCTCATTTCTGGACTTTCTCCATTGTTCATTATCGGCATTTCTCTCCCCCTGTTAATAGAGGCATTCCCGGGATTCAGGTTAACACCTGAAACTGAAAATGGGCACCATATATCCGGGGCTGAACGGATGGCGAAGTTCAATTTTTTTCAGGGAAGAAGCAGGCTACCGATCGGGATCCTTCTGTTTCCAACGGCGGAATGCTTTGTGAGCATTCATTTTGCGCTTTGGGGCATCTGGGATGGAATACACAGCCGGATGGTAATCGGGAAGGGGACGGAACCTCGCCTCCCAGCAATCGAGGCCGACGGTCCGGATGTAGCGAAGGAATCGCATCCATCAGAGCTCGGGTATAGGGATGCGCTGGAGTTTTGAACAAATCCTCGGTGGAAGCCACTTCCATGATTCGCCCGCCATACATAACACAGACTCTATCGCTCATGTTTCGCACAAGAGATAGATCATGGGTAATAAAGAGCAAGGATAGCTTCAGTTCTGCTTTAAGCTTTAATAGCAGCTGTATGATCTGGGCCTGCACGGAAACATCCAGTGCACTGGTAACCTCATCGCATACAATCAACCTGGGTCGTAGCCCCACCGCCCGGGCAATTCCAATTCGCTGGCGTTGTCCTCCCGAGAAGGCATGGGGAAAGCGATCCATGGCGCTTTCTGGCAGTCCCACGAGATCCAGCAGTTCTGCTACCTTTTCGCGCGCATTGGCTCTGGTGCAGATACCATGAATACGCATGGGCTCGCTCAAGATTTCAAAAATTGTATGGCGTGGATTCAGGGAAGAGTAGGGGTCCTGAAAAATGATTTGAAAGTCGCTTCGAAAGGGCTTCCAGGAGCGTGCATTCTTGATGTCTACTTCCTTTCCTTCCAGGAATAATCGCCCGGCTGTAGGAAGTGTAAGTCCCAGAATGCTATTTCCCAGTGTACTCTTGCCGCATCCTGATTCACCTACTACAGCCAGAACTTCTCCTTCTTCCACAGTCAGAGTAACGCCATCGACGGCCTTTACCCAGCCAATGGTCTTGCGAAACAATCCGCCTGTAATGGGAAAATGAGTCTGTAAATCCTGTACTTTTAGAAGGCTCATACCACAGCCTCCTGGTACAGATAGCAACAGACCTTCTGATCCGGTTCCGGCTGAAACGTAGGTACAGTGCGATCGCAGGGATCAAACGCTTTGCTGCATCGAGGGCGAAAGCGACATCCTTCCGGAAAGTGGCCAACAGACGGTACCTGACCGGCAATTGGTCTGAGCTCTTTTCGTTCGTCTACATCCGGAAGTGCAGCCATCAGTCCCTGGCTATAGGGATGATAGGGATTGCGCAGGAAGGAAGAAACATCTCTTTCTTCGATCAAGTGGCCTGCATACATCACTCCTACTCGATCTGCGTATTGTGCGATAAGACCGATGTTATGGGTGATCAAAAGAACAGCGCATCCTTCTTCTTTCTGGAGTTCCACCAGAAGTTCCATAATCTGAGCCTGCACGGTTACATCCAGAGCGGTGGTGGGTTCATCTGCAATAATTAAGGATGGATGAAGAAGTAATGCCAGGGATATGACCACACGTTGAAGCATTCCTCCGGAAAGCTGATGCGGATAGGAGGCCAGAATTCTCTCGGGGTCTGAAAAACCCACTCGGCGCAGAACCTGATCCATTCTGGCTTCCGGATCTCCACTGAATTCATGGAACTCAAATAGTTCTACCAGCTGTTTGCGAATGGTTAGTAGCGGATTCAGTGCGCTGGTGGGCTCCTGAAAAATCATACTGATTTCTGCGCCGCGAATCTGGCGTAGACGTTCCGGCGAAGCGCTGTAGATATCTTCGCCTTTGAACAGAATTCTGCCATTTAGCAATCGTCCCCCTGGTTCCGGAAGCATACCCAGGCAGGAAAGTGCAGTAATGGTTTTTCCGCAGCCAGACTCACCTACGATTCCGTAGATCTGTCCCGGCTCCAGGGTAAAGCTAACATTATCGGTGATGCCAGTGGCACCGATTCCAATGGAAAGGTTTTCAACGCTTAGAACGGCCGTCATTTGAGCTCTTTATAGTACTTGTAGAGTTCTTCCAGGAGAAATTCGCACACATAGCGATCCTTGGTGCTCAGTTCCTTTTGATCCAGCAGAATTTCTTTGAGGCGCAGAAGTTTGTAGTTAATCATTTTCTGCTTTGTGGTCTTGTCCTGGGTCTTGCTATGCAGCACATACATTGTCAGGGTGCCAGGATCGGCGGAGAGGATTTTAGCTTTCGCATGAACTTCGAGAAACTGCTTTAGTTTCTCCAGAAGATCCTCTCTTTGCATGGCTTCCACGCGCCCAGAATGATAGATGTTGTCAGGCTTCAAAGTACTTTCCGTTTTTCCGGCGGATGTCAGATTGCGCCCATGTCTCAGGAAAGCTTTTCTATAATAGGGGCCGGAGTAATGGGTCGAGGTCTGGCGCAGAATCTCAATAAAGCGGGTGCCCGGGTCCACGTTTATTCCAGAAATCCGGCCAGCCTCACCGATCTGGCCGATGCAGGTATTCATTGCAGTTCGGATCCGGTGGAAGCCGCCCGAACCACCAGGACCGTAGTAATTTGTCTTACTACCGACGAGGTGCTTCGATCGGTCGTTTTCGAAGGCGGCCTGTATCAAGATCTCGTGAACCGAGTGCAGGATGGCGAACGTATTACTTTGATCGATACCGGCACAACGTCTCCGGAGTTCACCGAGCAATTGCATGAGGCCTGCAGCAGTCAGGGCATCGAATTCATGGATGCTCCCATGACCGGTAGCAAAAATGCAGCCCTGACTGGAGAAATCCTGTTTATGGTCGGAGGAAGTAAGGAGTCGCTGGAGGCACAGAAATTCTTCTTTGATACTTGCGGCAAGATGGTAATCCACTCTGGCCCTGTAGGTCATGGACAGAAAGTGAAGATCGCCTTGAATCTAACCCAGGCCTCTATGATGCAGGCCCTGACGGAGGGATGGATACTGTCCCGGAAGTTGGGAGTGGATTCAGAAGTTTACGATGCAGTGATTCGAAACTCAGCAGCAAGATCCGGACTCTCTGATTTTAAGTTGCCCTTTTTGTACTCGGGCAACTACGAAGAGCATTTTGCGCTCAAGAACATGAATAAAGATGTGAATCATGCGATGTGCCTTGCACTCCAGTACAATGTTGCGCTTCCTGTAGCGTCTGCCATCAAGGGAGTTTACGAAGCCGGAATGAATCGGGGCTTTGGGGAAGAAGATTTTTGCGGCCTGGCACGGATAAATGAGATGCTCAATGGATTGGATCGGTAGTTCAATTGTTATGTGGCATACAAAGGTTCCCTCATTTAAAACTAAAATTTAGAAAAAAGCAATGCAGTCGGGAATAGGATTTGACTGGGCGCGAAGATCCTGATTCGATCCGGACTCTATGCCGGAAAAAATGAATCATCATTCTGTTGTGGCCAGCGGTTTTCGGCTGGCCAATTACATCAGGCTGGGCCTGGGGTTTCTATTTACACTATCCGTAGTAGGCTCTCTTGATGCAGAGAACCTGAATACCTATTTGATTCAGTCAGAAATTGTTGCAGTCGGAATTCTCATCGCGCTGGGAGGAACCGGTATCTTCTTGATGCGAGGGAACAGGACTCCCGGTGCCTTCGTTAGAATCGCTGCAGTCATGGACATGACTATTGTTGGCCTGGTCATGATTGCCGGCACTCAGGATGGAACGGAGCGTGGCTTTGTCCTTGCGGTGGATCGAAACCTGTACGCAGTATTTCTCATTTTTCTGGTTTCCTCTGCTCTGGTAGGCTCAGCAAAACTAACATTCTTGCTGTCTCTGTACGGGGCTCTGCTATTCGGCAGTGCCGTTTTTCTGGTACATCTGTCAGGCGTGGAATTTGGACATCAGAATGATCTGAAAGATGAAGTCATCGGGCTGGCACCATTTATTTCGGCCAATGTATTCATCGTGGTTGTTGGAGGCATTGTATCTGCCGGAATTCGCATTCAGAAGCGGCTTTCTGAAATCGCAGCGGAAGGAGCTCGTGAGAATCAAGCTCTGGTGGAATCTCTACAGGGACAGAAATCCAAGATGGCAGAATATGCTGTGGAATTGGATCGGGCTACGCATCAATTTCAAACGTTCATTCAAGATACGACGGGGCGCATTGAAACCCAGGCAGCAGCACTGGAAGAGGCCAATGCAGTAACGGAGGAGCTTACGGCCAGTTCAGCTCAGACATCGGAAACTGTGCAAGGCCAATCTAAAGGCATCGAACAGATGGCAGGGCAGAGTGCAGAACTGAAGAAAGTAATTTCTTCTATCACAGACTCCAATCAGAATCTTATCGCAAGTGCAGGAGATGCCCTGTCCAGCATGGAGACAGTGCAGGCCACTGTAGAAGGCACTACAGAAACGCTGAGCAGCCTTGAGGAGGCGTTCGCCAGCGTTAGCAAGATAACAGGAATCATGACTGAGATCGCAGAAAAAACGAATCTACTTTCGCTGAATGCAGCCATTGAAGCCGCCAGGGCAGGAGACTCCGGCCGTGGATTCGCTGTTGTTGCCGATGAAGTAAGCAAACTGGCTGAGTATACCGGTCAGAATGTGCGTCAAATTGCGAATATCGTTTCCGAATCTATCAGCACCATTGATTCGGCCAGAAAGCAATCCGACGAGGCAGTGAAGCAAACTGCTACCCAGCGCGATAGAACCAGACTGACCAATCAGCAAGTAGAAAAAACTACAGGTCTACTGGAACAACAAGCATCCATTCTTGAAAGCTTTATTAAGGAGCTGGAAGTGCAACGTGGCAAGGCTGCAGATGTGCTGAATGGTTCGCGAGAACAGATCGACGGTCAAAAGGAACTGGCCAAGACTATGGAAAGCCTGGATCGAGAAATTACAGAGATCAATGAGGCATCCCGGGGACTGATAAGCGGAATCGAAGATATTTCCAGGCAAGTCACCAATCTGAAAGAGCTGAGTAATTCCTGAGGAAATCGCGTGATGTCTTTCTCCGACATCCGAAATCTTAACACTTCGCGAAGCTGGATCGCGCTGACCTTACTGGGGGTCATTACAGTAGAGTTGAACTTGATCGGGGTGAACTATGACCCTGGTCGCTCGCTCTATCTCCCCTCGTTCACTGGTTTTCTCTTCGCATGCGCCTACCTCTGCCGTCCTCGAATCCTCCCTGTTCTCGCATTGATCCACATAGTCCGTCATGGAATTATTTTGTGGCAATTAAACTTCCATTATCCATGGGCTCTGGCCACAATGTTTCTTGTTATCCTCATGGGGCCCACATTATTCGTCGCCTGGTTTCTCAGGCGCTGGAGAGGGTACCGTGGCTTCGAAGATCCGGCCATCCTTTTGAGGGTTTTCTTTTTGTTCCTGGTGGTTCACCTGGCCGCGAATCTGCCAGTGCACTGGTGGTTTTCCAGGCAAGCCGGAGGAATGTTCTGGGTTTACCGATCTATATTGAACTCCATGAGCCAGGCCACCTCCATTCTCCTGGTAGGTCGATTCTTTAGTGTTCTTCTGCTCGGTCGTAGCGGGGATCTGGAATTGGAGAGACCCTGGTCATTGCTTCTGGTTCTGGCTGTGAGCGTTGTTCCGGGAATCGTATGGATTCAGGACGGTGTTCCTGGTTTCTTTAGCACTCTGGTACTGATGCTAACCATGCCCATTTTACTGGTTCTGGCAGTATACTTCAATGCGATCTGGGTATCGCTGGTTCTCATCGTTCATGGTTGGATGGTTACTCTACTTTCGGCGCGAGGATTATCTCCGCTCGTTGCCGGCGATGAAAACTCAACAGCAATTGTCACCTATGCCTATCTAATCTTCGTTGTGCTTTCCATTTCTATCGTCAATCTGCTGGCCTCCCGAAAGGATCAGTCACGGAAGGCTCTGGCCATATGGAAAACCATGCTCACGCGAAGGGTGGAGCGAAGGACCCAATCGTTGCGTCGGGAGCTGGAGTGGCGACGAGAAGCAGAAGTTTTGATTCGAAACCTCAGTCATAAGGATACTACCACTGAGTGGTTAAACCGAGCCGGGCTTCGCGAAGAGATGACTCATCGGAGTGCGCAGGCAAATAGCTGCTACGTATTGCTGGTTCTGGAGAATTATCGAAAGATCGAAAATGCAGAGGGATACTCAATGGCAGAGCTTGCCCTTAAAGGTCTGGCCGAAAGGATCGAAGGTCACCTACCACATGGGTCTCTAAACGCAAGGGTAGACGATATACACCTGGCATTTATACTTCACGATAGCGAAATGTTTTTCGGACAGGGAGCGGCTAATCCGTCTGTGGAAGGAAATTCCTTTTCCTGGATTCCAGCCTTTATGGTAGGTTTAATGGAACTTTGCGATTCACCCGTGCCTGTTGGTACCAGCAGTATTCCTTTCCGAGTTCGAGCTGCAGCGGCCCCGATGGCTGGTGACAATGTGGCCACAAGCCTTGAGGATTCCTTCAAGCAGTGTCGCCGTGCGCTTGAATCCCTGGGTAGAGACAATAGCGCCCGATGGACTATACTGGAAAAGTCTGCCCAGGAGAATACTACGGAGTTTCGTATCCTCAATGAAGTCCAAGCAGCTCTCCAGAATGAGAAACTCATTCTGTTCTATCAACCTATCCATGCCCGAGACCAAAAGAAAGTCATAGGTTGCGAAGCGCTGATTCGATGGAGACTGGACGATGACCAGATTCTGGGACCTGCGGCTTTTATTCAGACTGTGGAGAGGGATGACTTAATTATTGAAGTTGGCTTTCACTGTGCACGCTTGCTGGCCACTTTTGCCGGGAGAGTTTCCGAAACGGGAGCTGAGCTTCAGTTTTACTCACTGAACGTGGCTGCCAGACAACTACAGCTCGGCTCTTTCGCTGAGAAGCTACTGGAAATCTGGCTGGGGTTTGGGCTTTCCGCGAACATCCTCAAGGTAGAAGTAACCGAATCAGCGTTTGCGGGCGAAAGCGAAGCGGTTGTGAGTAACTTGCAGAAGCTCCATCGCCATGGGGTCTCTATTGCTCTGGATGATTTTGGAACCGGTTATTCCTCATTGTCCTATCTGGATCGCTTTCCACTGGATACAATCAAGGTGGATCGAATTTTTGTTCAAAACCTTGACCAGAGTCTTAGCAGTAAGGCTGTCCTATCTGCCATTGGCAGCATGGCAAGTCAGTTGAACTTATCTGTGATAGTGGAAGGAATTGAAGACCAGATTACCCTGGACCAGGTGGAAAGCCTGATCTCCGTTTCTGGCTGGCAGGGCTATCTGTTTTCTGCCCCCCTTCCGGACTCCGATTTCCTGGACTATTTATCTGCAGGAACGGGGCCCCTTTTTGGGCCGGGCCGGACGATCCATGCGGAACCTGCCTAGCGGATCGTTTTCCAGCCCGATCCGACTATCCATAGGCGATCAAGTTAACCAATCAGCTCGGCCAGCTTTTTCGCCGATGGATTTTCCGGTTCCAGTTCCAGCGCTTTCCGGGTCAGACTCCGGGCCTTCTCTACCTGACCGGTAACCCGATAACTGTCTGCCAGGTTGATCAGGTTTGCGATTCTACCTGGCTGGGCCTCTGCCACCTTCTCACCTGTGCGAATTGCATCGTCATGCTGACGCAGATGCTTGTAGCAGACCGACAGTGAAAAGCAGGCATCTATGTTTTCCGGTTCCAGTTCTGCCAATTGGCTAAGAGGCTGGATTGCATCCTGATGTCTGCCTTCCATCATCAGGATACGCCCCTTCAATCGAAGCGCATTGCTATGATCTGGATCTATGGTCAGTAGCTGGTCCAGTTTTCTCAAAGCCCCGGCCACATCGTTTCCCTGGAGGCCTTCCCGGGCCATACGCATCAATGCATCGGCATCGGCCACCGGGCCTTCCAGACGAGTGGCTGCCGTTTCATGGAATCCCACTCTGAGTAAGCTCAAGTCATCGGTAACGGTTCCGGCGCCATGGATTCTGTCTACGATAGCCAGCAAATCGCCTCCGGAAGCTTCCACATGTCTCAAGAACAGATTCTCATCTTCGTTTATGGTGCGCACCTCGGCTCCGCCACTCAGGTCAACGTCGTCCCGCCCATCGGAACCGGCGATCAGCACATCTCCGGGTTGAAGCTGAAAATGCTGAACCTTGAATTTGAATTCCGAAGGAGATCCCAGCTTGCGAAGATTGAGCTCCTTTTCTATGAAGCTTGCTTCTCCGTTGCGATACAATACAGTCCATGGGTGTTCTGCATTGAAATAGCTCATTTCTCCGGTCTCTTCGTCAATGACACCTACCACGGCTGAAAGCATCATCAAGCCATCGAAGGCAAGAAACAGGTTGTGCAGTTCATCGAAGATTTCTGTAAGCCATTCGTCTGGAGTGCTGTTCAAAACTCGATCATTGCCTGCGGACCGGGCCAGGATGTTATTCATGGCAGTACCCATAACAATGGCACCACCGGCCCCCTGCATGGATTTACCCATGGCATCGCCGTTCATAAATACTGTATATCGTCGTGCCTGGGGACCAAGACGAAGGTTGCCCGTAACGCAGATGTCACCACCGAGATCCGCGGAGCGTTCTTTGAATACGAACTTCTTCTTTTGCTCTACGTAGAATTCTGTGTTAATATGATCCGATTTGTTGCGATTGGTCTGAAGCGGCCGACCAATGAGGTAAGTAAGATAATAGTCACCATCTTGCTGCACTTTCATCTCATGGATCTGCTGCATCTTCTCGGTAACTTCCCTGGTTCGCTCGTCTACTTTGACTTCCAGGTTCTCGGCATAGTCCTGAAGCTTCTGTCTTGCATCCAGGATACTTCGCACCATGTTGTTAAACGATCTGGATAGATATCCGATCTCATCTTCCACCATTACAGGAATTTTGACTTCGAAGTCTCCTTCTTCCACCTGGCCCACACCATCCAGAAGAGAATGAAGAGGTTTTACCAGGCTTCGAGAGAAGAAGATTGGATACAGAATCAATACGGCCAGAACAAGAGTTAAAGTAAGTATGGCCGTTCCTATCATCGAATCGTGGATGAACTTTCGATACTCCCGATAGTTATATCCTATTTCATAAATTTCGCGTTTTCCATTTTCCAGATACTGACCTGGAACCAGGTAGGCCAGATAGATATTATCAGTTTTGGGCTCCATCTGGCGAAAGTGTCTGGCTGTGAAGTTCCCTGAATCTCCTCGCTTCACCAGTTTTCCCTGGATGACACTATCTGCCTTTTTAGCGTATGCAATCGGAGTAATCGGATCCATACCATCCTGAACATAAGCTTTGCCCTGGAGCGAATGTATGCGATCATAACTGCGATGGGTTTGCTGACCTGAAAAGGCCGACAGAGCCTGGATCGCAAGTAGCAGGGTCACCAGCGAAATCCCGACAATCTTGGTCATGAAGCTGGTCCGTTCGACTGTGTTGTTGATGAATACCAGAACAATGGCTGTGTAGCCCAGCAGGGAGAGAAATACATAGCCCTGTTGAAATGTTGAGTGGCTTATGCGACCGCCATTATACAGAACATTTACAATGCCCGGCAATAGTGTGGGGATTAGCATTGCCAGAAGAAGCTGGCGGGCGGCACGTTTCTCTTTTTTCTCCATCTTCCTGCTTCGCATGAAGAGAACTATGGCAAACCAGAGCATCATCAGGATCATGCCTCTGGCTACCCAGGCGCCCATTTCCTGGGGATAATTAAAGAGCTCGCCCTGGAAATCGAAGTCAGGATCTGTAATGATTGCGTTGTAGAAGAAGTGACCGATGAGCCCCAGAGCGATGATAACAGAAATCCAGAAGGAGATTCGGGAACCTCTGGTTTTTTCGTTGTGGGGAAAATGATGAGCGAACTGGATCATATAGATCAGAGGAACAAATACAATACCTACGGTAATGAACCTGTGATCTCCACCCAGAGGACCAATAAAGAGAGCGGACCAGAGGTAGCCGACATTCAGTCCAACAGCGCCCAGAAAGAAGAAGGTCAGATCCCGGGTGTAGAGCTGTTTGTCCTTTAGAGAAATTAAGTAGAGTAACAATACCAGGGTATAAAGAGTACAGACCAGGGTGGCAATTCCCCATTCATTAAAGTAGAGCATCGGGTGCGAATCCTGGTGTCAATCCCGTGATAGACAATTCGTTTTCTTACGGATTCGGTAAAATTTAGCCGAAACCTCCGAAATTCCAGACCTGCAGCGTTCCCGGGTATCGGCTGCTACCATCCTGTAGATTCCCGGATAAATAATGAATTCTGGATTTTGGGCTTGACCCGCCGCCCGGAATTCCGATCTTGATAATGTGATGCATGGAGCGCAAACAGCTGTGGCCTCCTACGATTGGAATTCATCCAATCCAGGTATTGCTGTGTCTTCTGCTCTACTGCTATCCTCTCTGCTAGCCGGGCTTCGCCTGGCATAAGTATTACATATAACCTACGTCTATTCGATGATTTGAGTTCCGGCTCCGGCGGTGACAGTTGCCTTCTGACTGCTGCCTTCTCCCGGGGAAAGCCACGACTCAGATCCTCCCGTTGTCAGCGGTTTTCTTCGCGCGGAAATGAGGAATGCCCGGGCATCCGGGAGCTATGGTTGCAATTAAGAGAGGAGAATTATGATAAATAACCAGAGAACGGGCAGTGTCCCTCAGAAATATGCTTCGGTGCGGCCGGTGGACCTGCCGGATCGAACCTGGCCTTCCCGGATTATAGAGAAGGCTCCGCGATTTTGCAGTGTAGATCTGCGGGACGGAAACCAGGCTCTCGTAATTCCCATGGAGCCAGAGAAAAAAGCCAGGATGTTTCGCACGCTCATTCAAATGGGATTTCGCGAAATCGAGGTGGGGTTCCCATCGGCCTCCCAGCCGGACTATGACTTTGTCAGATGGCTGGCAGATCCTAACGTTGTACCATCCGGTACATGGATTCAAATTCTCAGTCAGGCTCGAAGCCATCTTATTGAACGGAGTTTTGAAGCTATCCAGGGGCTGGATCAAGTGATCTTTCATGTCTACAACAGCACTTCGCCGGCCCAGAGAGAGTATGTATTTCAGAAGAGCCGGGATGAGGTGATTCAGATTGCGGTGGATGCAGTGCGACAGATCAAGCAATTGCGCTCCGGGTTTTCAGGGGAGATGATTCTCGAATACTCTCCGGAAAGTTTTTCTGCCACGGAGCCTGAATTCGCTCTGGAGATAACCCATGCTGTTATGGAAGAGTGGGCACCGTTCGATCCAGAAACGCTCATCATCAACTTACCTTCCACGGTTGAAGTCACCACGCCCAACCTCTTTGCTGACCAGATTGAATGGTTCTGTAGAAACTTGAACAATAGAAAGGATGTGATAATCAGTGTACATCCGCATAATGACCGGGGCACCGCCGTTGCGGCTGCAGAGATGTCACTTCTGGCTGGCGCCGATAGACTGGAAGGTACTTTGTTTGGAAACGGAGAAAGAACCGGCAATGTAGACCTGGTAACAGTAGGATTGAATATGTTCAGTCAGGGAGTGGACCCGGGCATCGATTATTCTAACCTGCCCGAGATTCGTCAGGTCTATGAACAGACCACAGGTATGACGGTGCCTCCTCGGCAGCCCTATGCAGGGGAGCTTGTGTTTACAGCATTTTCCGGTTCGCACCAGGATGCCATTCGCAAATCATTAAACGCCAGAAAGAATCGAACGGAGCCCGGGATCTGGGACATTCCCTATTTACCGGTAGATCCAGCAGATATAGGGCGAAGATACGAAAAGTATATTCGAATCAACAGTCAGTCCGGGAAAGGAGGCGTTGCCTATGTGCTCGAGGACCAGGGACTGGACCTCAGCGCAATACCTGTTCGAGATCTTATGGATTTTGCCTCTCTGGTGCAGTCAGAAGCCGAGAGCAAAGGAAGCGAATTGGATGCCCTGGAAATTCTCAATCTTTGGAGCCGGCGAAAGGAAGGCAATGCGACTACAGCCAGCTAGATTCCTTCTTTGCCAGGGCGTTCTTTGCCTTTCCGGCGAATCGTCTGGGGGTTTCGCGGACCAAAGTAACGAATCGGTTAGCGCATCACCGGGGACTCCGCGATCTATGTCGAAGTCCCCGGAATCTATTGTTGCGCAGGAGCGGGGGCAGCGCCAGGTTCTTCATAGAACTTTGGGTCGAATGCTTCCCTGGCTCCTTCGCCAATAAACGTAGCCATGAGTAGAGTGAGAAAAAGAGCAGTTACGGTACTTATGGCAATCCAGGGAAAATCCAGATTGTCCATCGCCTGCTGCAAAAGTTCTCCCCAGGAAGGGGTAGGGGGTGGCAATCCGAATCCCAGAAAATCCAGCGCTGTCAGGGAGCTGATTCCTGCAATCAGAGTGAAGGGAAGGATTGTAATCAGAGGAGTCAATGCATTGGGAAGAATCTGGCCCAGAAATATGCGAAAGCTACTCAGCCCGCTGGCTCGTGCTGCCTGGACGTAGGTTTGTCCTCTTAGTTTAAAGAACTCCCCGCGCATATAATAGGATAAACCTACCCAGCTAAAGAGGGACATTACCACCAGAAGCATCCAGAAATTCTGCCCGTAGATGGAGCCCAGAAGAATGACAACATACAGAAAGGGCAGCGCAGACCAGACTTCGATTAATCGCTGCATGACTATGTCTGTACGTCCGCCCAGATATCCCTGGATACCACCAATAATCACTCCAAGCACTCCGCTCACAATGGTCAGGCTCAGGGAAAATAGCATACAGATGCGAAATCCATAAAGCAACCTTGCAAAAACATCCCGTCCCAGACTGTCGGTGCCCAGCCAGTGACGAAATGAGGGGGGATGGGGCGGTGGATCCTGATCTTCCAGATCCGGCTCTTCCGGATTAAACGGCACCGGAGGAAATATGGCCCAGCCCTCTTCCTGGAACTCCGAAGTTTGCACCAGCGCTTTGTAGTCCGCTTCGGTTCCATACTGCTGTCCCAGTTCCTTGCCCGAATAGAACACAATCAGGGGAAAGTAAACACTATCCTGATAGCTCATTATGATTGGCTTTCGCTCTGCGATGCATTCGCTGAAAAGCGAAAGAACAAACAGCGAGCTGAGAAGAATAAGGGAATAATAGGCCCTGCGGATTCCTTTGAATCGGCGCCAGCGTTCCAGTGTTAGATCCGAAAACCTCATTGCAGCCGAATCCTGGGATCAATGTAGGTATAGAGCATGTCAGAGAAGAGTCGGCCCATCAAAGTAAGAATCGAGGAAATCAAAATGATTCCCATAACAACATTGTAGTCCCGACTTACAATGGAATTCCATACTAGAAGCCCCATTCCGTCTATATCGAATACCTTTTCTATAAGCAGGGCACCAGCAAATACCAGAGTGAAGATTTCGCTCATTCGTGTGGCAATGGGAATCAATGCATTTCTGAGTGCATGGCGAAACAATGCAGTTTTTGGCAGCATGCCTTTGAGTACTGCCGTGCGAATATAGTCCTTCTTTAACTCTTCCAGGATACCGTTCTTCATTAGCATGGTAAGAAATGCAAATTCGCTCACCATGTAGCATACCATGGGCAGTATCATATGATGCAGAAAGTCCAGAATCTTCGCACCGGTCCCCAGCATTTCGAAGTTATCGGACACAACTCCTCGCAAAGGAAATAGATCCAGAAAAGTCCCACCTGCGAAGAAGATGATTAGCAGGATGCCCAGAGCATAGCCCGGTATTACGTAGCCCGCAAATATTACAATAGAACTGGCTGTATCAAAAAAGGATCTGTGTTTTCTTGCCTTCCACATTCCTAAAGGAATACAGACAGCGTAGGATAACAAAAAGGAAGTCAGTCCAAAGAAAAGCGAAATGGGCATTCGCTCCAGTATTACTTCCAGGGCCGGCCGATTGTAACTATAGGACTCCCCCAGATCTCCGGTAAATGCATTTGCCAGCCAGCTGAAGTAACGTACGTGGGCTGGCTTATCGAAGCCAAAGTTCTTTTTAATATTTTCGATTTCAGATTCTGGAATCGCTGTGGCCGGATTCGCTCCTCTGGCCACCGTGGCCGCCCGAATATCGGCGATCATTTGTTCCACCGGGCCTCCTGGAACAAATTGAATCAATACAAAGCATGCTACAGTAATCCCCAGAATTGTGGGGATCATGTAGAGTAGTCTTCGAAGTACGTAGGTTCGCACGGTCCCTGAAAGGCTTCCTTATGATGGCCTCAGGGCCCCTGGTATTCTACGGTTGCCGGGGCCTTTTTCATCGCTTCATTGTTCTTGCGAGATTGCTCCAACAATTTCTTTTGATCCGGGTCAATCCACCAGTATGTATTCACTGCATCGTCCGAGCCGTATTTTCCCAGAGGATTATCCGGAATTCCATAATGATTCCAGTACAGCAGACGATGGGAATCGGCCTGCCAGAGAAGTACATAGGGATGCAGCTCATACAATCTGCGATCGATTTGCTTCAGCAAAGCTATTCGCTGTTCCGCAGATGCGGCTGTCTTATAGGACTCCAGGAGAGCATCGATCTTTTCATCTTTAACTCCGGCCAGGTTGATGGAGCCCTTATCACCTGCAGTGCCTGAATGCCACATGGGTTCAGGATCCTTCAGTCGTCCGGCGCCCCAGTTAATCCAGTAGAGATCGAATTCAAAGTCATCCAGTCGCTTGCGAGCGGTACTCAAGCTAACCTGATCGATGGATGCTTCAATGCCCACCGACTTAAGATCCTGAAGATAGATGTTTAGATGTCTTAGATCCGAGCCACTCTGTAAGAAACGGATGCTGAGGATTCTACCATCCTTTTCCAGAAGCCCCTTTGCATTGGGCTCGTAGCCAGCTTCTTTTAGAAGCCTGCGAGCCTGGTCCGGATCATATTTCACTACAGGTACCTGTGGATTTACGTATCCAGGATAAAGATCGGGAATGTAGGAGTTGAGTAGCACATACTCTTCGTACATCAGTTTCTTGTTCATCAATGAACGATTCAGTAGGAGCGATAATGCCTTTCGCACTCGAATATCCTGGAACTTTTCCTCTCGCAGGTTGATTACAAAGCCCTGGAATCCTCGGGGAATGCGATTATAGATTTTCTGTCTGGCTACCCAGCCCTTCTGTACCTCTTCCAGATGAGTCTTGATGGCCCAGATGGATGCAGTATGCACGGGAAAATAATCGAATTCTCCTTTTTTGAACGCTTCCAGAGCTTTGTTTCGATCTTCGATGAAGCGGTAGCGGATGTAGTCAAAATTGTATTTTCCGTTGTTGAACTTGAGCTTTCGTCCCCACCAGTCTCCTCTCCTCTTCAGGAGTACAAATCGATTAACTTTATTTTGAACAACTTGATAGGGGCCGCTGGTCACTTCGAATTCATTTACATCGTTGAAATCTTTCCCTTTGAGAGAATGTTCCGGAAGGGCCATCATGCTTCCTGCATCCCAGAAGTTCTGCCAGTGTTTTACTTTTGCGCGTACTCGCAGCGTTTGATCGTCCACTGCCACCGGTCTTTCAAAGCGGCTCAGGGACACCCTGAACACAGCGGTATTATGTTTGGGATTCATTATGGTGTCATAGTAGAATACGAAATCGCTGGCTTTAATTGGGGTACCATCGCTCCATTCAGCCTGTTTGCGGATCTTGAAGGTGAATTCCATTCCATCCGCGCTGGTTTCCCAGGATTCGGCCAGGATGCCCACCGGTTCCTGTTTTACGGGATGCATTACGATAAGAGGTTCAAACTGCATTCCGGTGATTTCTGCAGAAAGAGTATTGGTATCCAGCCAGTAGTTCAGTGATTTGGGATAGGATGCTCCCCAGACATTGTTTACCCCGCCTTTGACAGCAGCGGGGTCTGCCATGGGGTCCGGCTGACCTACAGGTAGCCCTTCCAGAGGGACATCCTGTACAGGTTCCAGCTGAATATCCTTTTCCTCTCCGCAATGTATGGAAAAAAAGGTGAGCAGGATGATACCAGAAAGTAGCCGAGCCGTAGATCCGTTCATTGGGGCAAAGAATTTCTGCTACCTGCTCGGGTGTCAAACATGCATTTTAATTTTCGCGCAGGTAAACAGGGCATGAAATTTTTTTGCGATGCACATGTATATGGGAAGCTTACCCGGCTGTTGATTCTGACTTTAATCCTTGGTCCTGGATGTGGCGCTCCCCTGAATCATCCCTACCCGGACACCAGAGGAAAGAACTGGCATCTTATCGCCATGGCTTCCGAGCCTTCCACCCTGGATCCGGTACGAATGCACGATGCACCCAGTTTCAGTGTAGCCTCCAATATGGCTCTTACACCATTTCAGTACAGCTATCTCAAGCGACCCATTGAAATGGAGCCCTACCTGGCCAGGTCTATGCCCCGGGTTCAAAGGGCGATGCATAGGGGAGTGCCCACCTATTACTTTGATCTAGAACTCAAAAAGCGTTACTATGCGCCGGTGGAGGCCTGTCTTAAGGATGAACACCACGACGGCACCGGTCGACCAATTCTGGCAGAGGACCTGGAGCTCAGTTTGAAGCGAAACGCAGATCCAGCCAACGAAGCCTTTATGTTCTCTCTTCTGGCCAAAAGCATTCCGGGGTTTAGCGAGTACAACGAATACATTCGTGATGCGCGAAAGGAAAACCAGATCGCAAGTTTGGAAGCTTCCGAGCAGGCCAGAGTTCTGGAAGAAATCTATCGCAGACCCATGGACGGAGTACAGGCGATAGCACCCGATAAGCTGCGAATCTATTTGAACAGCTCCAGCGATCGAATACTGTATTTCTTTGCCATGGTCAGCTCTGCACCCATACCCTGGAATTGCTGGCAGGAATACAACTCCAGAGAAAAGAACCAGCATGCGCTGGAGCGAAGAATGATTGCATCCGGGCCCTACCATCTTGTGAGCTGGGAACCCCGGGATCAAATTATCCTGGAAAAGAATCCTCTTTATAACTTTCGGTTTCCGGAGCTTCCCGCAGATTCCGAAAGCTGGCCGTCCGGTTTGCAAGAGAATCCCGAGCGAGTAGAGCCCATGCGATCTCTAGCCGGGAAGGCTCTGCCTTTGTCCGATCGTGTGGTCTTCTATTTAATTCAATCTGGATCCACTGTCTGGACTCTCTTCGAACAGGGATACCAGGATAGAGTGGCACTTACCAAAGATTCCTACGAAGGGGTGCTGGATGGTGGACAGCTGAGGCCCGAATACAGGCAGCGAGGAATAACGCTGAGCACGGAAGCGGAACTTACCACCTTCGGATGGATATTCAACCTGGATGATCCTGTAATCGGAAAAAAGGTAGGACTGCGAAAAGCTCTGAGGTGCGCCATCGACGCAAAAGAGCTTGTGCAGAGATTCTATGAAGGCCGATCCATTGTAGCCCGGGGACTCATCCCTCCTGGAATGGAAGGCTACGATGCCATTGTTCCAGAAGAAGAGTGCTCGGAGAATCAAATCAAGCGATGGCTGGCAGAATCCGGATATCCAGATGGAAAAGACCCTTCCACGGGAAAACCTCTGGTTCTACGGCTCATCGACGTGCCCAGGCCGGCCAATGCCAGCTTTCACAGTTATCTTGTGGAACAGGTGGCGGCCCTGGGAATCCGACTGCAGGTGGATCTATTCGACGCACCCACATATTTCGAAAAGCGCATGAAGGGAAAATTCCAGATTACCACCTGGGGCTGGGGTGCCGACTATCCGGATCCACAAAATTTCTTTCAGCTATTCTATGGACCCAACGCCGGAACTCCCTACAATGAAGCAGAATTCACCGATTCCGAATTTGACCAGGCCTATCGAATGCTTGAGCAAACCGAGAACCCGGCGAAGCGAATGCAGCTAATCCAGAAGATGAATACCAGATTGCATGAGGAAGTTCCTGTGCTACTATTATTTCATCGCATCAATTATGGAATATCCCAGCCCTGGCTCAGCCCATTTGAGCCACATCCCATGGGCTACAATATGCTGCAATATCGCGGAGTGGATCCGCAAGATAGGGATGCTTTTCAGGACAACTATAATTGGTAGGCTGCAACCGGGCGGCCGCTAGATTCGAAACAATCCTGGCAAATAGAATGGGGAGTTATCTGAATTCTCGCATATCCCTGCGAGGAACATGGATTTCTGTTATTTGATTCTTTTCGGTCTTGCTGATTTCTTCCACAGCCTTTTCGATTAGATGGTCTCTCAATTCAGCTTCCGAATAACCCAGGTCCGCTGCGTATCTGGATACGATATCGGTAAAAGCTTGATTGATCAGAAAAGGCATATGGTCTTCATTTAATACTACCAGACCATCCGGAATCACTTCCAGGATGGTAGAAATAAAGGCATTGTATCTTTCTTCGGTTCGCTTCAGGTTTTCCTGGGTCTTCTGACGTTCTCGCAGGATCCAGAAATTCTTCAGCTCTCGCTGAACCACAGGCAGAAGTCTATCCATACGGTCTTTCATTACGAAGTCCGTAGCACCGGCCCGCATCATCTCAACTACAGTCTCTTCGCCGATTTTTCCGGAGACAATAATAAAGGGCACATCGGGACTGACCTGGCGAATTCTTCGCAGAGCTGCCGCACAGTCCAGGTCGGGCATATAGTAGTCAGAAAGCACGAGCTCAAATTCCATCTCCTGAAGAGCGCTTTCCAGATCAGGTTCATTATCTACAATCCTGTGTTCGAAGAGAATGCCTTCCTGTTGCAGGGTTTTCACCAGCAACAGCGCGCTCATTCTGGAATCTTCCAGAATCAATATGCGAGAGTTCTCCTTCATTTTGAAGCAGATGCTGTTTCTGCATCCTTCGCTTGTTCCTGTTCGTCCACCAGGGGAAGCTGAATTTCAAGGTCTACCAGAAGCCGCCCTTCCTGTATCTTTGCATCTCTGTAATCTGTGACATTGGACGCCGCAATACTTCCGCCCAGTTTTTCGATAATGGTGCGAACAATGTTCAAGCCCATTCCAATGTCCAGGGTATCAAAGTTTTCAAACACAGAATGTTCCAGGCGAAAGAAAGGTTCGAATACCAGGTTCTGATAGGCCAGAGAAATGCCGCCTTCCACTATCTTGCCATTACCCAGATCTCGGGTAGCTCTTGTTTCATTCAATACATTGATATTGAGCTTGTTTCCGTTCTGACGCAATAATACCGAGATGGTAGTGCCTTTAGGCGAAAACTTCATTGCATTGATCAGAAGCTCGCGAACGGCACGCTTTAGCTGCTCTGCATTGCACTTAACCCTGAGATGACGAAGGGTTTCTTTATGCTCGGAAAGTATGATATGATTTTCATGGACTTTCTGCGCATGTTCTGCTTCGTCAATGGTTTCCGATAGTATCGCGCGAATATCGGCAGCATTCATTTCCTCTGTTTTAATTTCCTGACCCAGCAATATGTCGATTTCCTGAAGCGAATCTATGATTCGACTGGCCGTGTAGGTGTTTTCCCGCACCATATCCATGATGTTCTTGTCGATCAGGTATTTTTCCCCCTGTAGTTCTGCAGACTCCAGAACAAAGAGTAGCACTGAAATCAACTGACCGAATCCAGAACCCTGAGTCAGGGATGTGCGAAGGTTGTAGAACAGTGCCTTCTCTTTGGCTGTTTTATCAAAGGCTCCGCTCTGAGTTCGGTCATGCATCCACTTCAGCCAGTTCAGCTGATTCTCCAGGCGGATGGTTCTTTCCTTTTCCGATGCTCGATTAACTTTCTTTAGATAGGCGGACTCTACAGCTCGCTGAACTTTCAGAAGCAATTCATTCAGATCGATGGGCTTGATTAAATAATCGTAGATGCCATTTTTCATAACATCAATGATTACTTCGGATTCATTGTGGCAGGTCTCTACGATGATTTCGGAGTCTGTACCCTGTTCGGTGAGGTTGCGAATCAACTCCTGACCGTTCACTTCTGGCATTTCCAGGTCTGTGATAATTACCGGAAAATTTCTCTTTTCCAGGATGTTCTGGGCTTCGCGCCCGTTGGACGCCATGACAACATTGTAGCCGCTTCCTTCCAGGACATCCTTCAATAGCTGACCGGACCGCTCATCGTCTTCTACAACCAGAATACTTCTATCTTCATCTTTTAGATGCATGGTAATCCTCTCTCCGTTTGACACTGCAACCGGGCCCGGCTAACAGGCACCGCTTACTGGCGTCTGGAGTCAATGGTAGGGTAGGCCAACGGTGAAGGTCGTTCCCGAACCTTCCATGGTCTGTAGAGTGATGAATCCCTGGTGCATGTCAACTATTCTCTTCACGATAGCCAGGCCCAGGCCCGTGCCTTCCCTTTTCCTGGAACGGCCGGAAACGCTCTGTTCGAACGGTTCGAATATGCGATCCTGGTCCTCAGCAGGAATACCGGCGCCGGAATCCTTCACCCGAATTAAGATATTCTCGGTGCCCTCCAGGAGCGAAACCTGGACTTCGCCATCCGCATCTGTATGCTTGATTGCATTGGAAAGCAGGTTGTCCATGACCTGCCGGATTCTTGTTTGATCACATTCAATTCGTACCGGAGTCGTAGGCAAGTCTTCGATTAATTCGATGCCCTTGCTCTTGCAAATCGTACTGAAGCTCTGGAGAGACTGGTGAACCAGACCGGCAATATCGCAATTGGATCGGTCCAGAGGTATTCGTCCTGCCTCCATTCGAGAGTATTCCAGGATTTGCTCCACCAGTTTCAGTAGATGTCTGCCACTGGTTTCTATAGAGGAAACTGCTTCTGTTTGCCGCTTGTTCAAAGTGCCCAGCTGAGGCATATTCAGATACTGAGCATATCCCAGCATAGAATTGAGCGGAGTTTTCAGCTCATGAGTCATGTTGGCCAGAAAGAGAGTTTTGGCACGATTTGCCTGTTCGGCCTGGGCCACGGATAGACGAAGCAGTTCGTTCTGATTGCGGATTTCCTGCTCTGTATGCTTTCTCTCTGTTATATCGCGCAGGGAAATGACCAGATGCTTTTCATCCCCCACCTGCATCGTGGAAAACTGGAGCTCCAGAAAAATCCCATCTAATCGCACGTCTTCGCTGCTTCCATCCATTTAAAGATCTCTTCAATTACTGTCTTTCTTGATGCTGGCTTAAGAAGCCAGCCATCGAACCCTGCCAATCTCGATGCTTCCAGCTCTTCTGCAGAACTGTTTCCGGTATAGGCGATAATGGGAACACGTTTCTGGCCGCTTCCTTCTTCGAAAGCTCGAATCTGTTTACAGATTGTAAAACCGTCTATATCGGGAAGATGGATGTCCAGAAAAACAATGTCGAATGGTCTGGATGTGGCCATGGCCACGGTCTCTTCTCCATTCGGATGAATGTGAATTTCCATCCCTGTATCTTCCAGATAGCGCCGAATCAATATCTGGCTTATGGGTTCATCTTCTGCAATCAGAATACTGCGCCCTGAAAAATCCGGAGTCTCGGGAATACTCTCTTCCGTAAGAGGGTCCTCACGAGCTGATTGAATTCTGAATGGAATACAGACATGAAATGTGGCTCCGGGCCCTGAATTTTCTTCCACTGCGATGAATCCATTCATGGCCTGAACCAGGTTACAGCTAATGGCCAGCCCCAGACCGCTGCCACCGTAGGTGTGGCGGAGGCCGGGATCGAGTTGTTCGAATGGCTCAAACAGATCCGGTATCTTATTCGGATTGATTCCAGGTCCGGTATCGGCTACAGTAAAAAGTATCCAGGTTCTGTCTGAGACCGACGTAGATTCAGGAGAAAGGTTTTCCTGTTCACCTGAATTACCAATGCATCGCGCTTCCGCCCTCATTTGTTGCACTTTGCTTCCTGGAATCGAACGGACTTTGATTTCAACGTGACCTTTTTCTGTAAATTTAACAGCATTTCCGGCCAGGTTCAGAAGCACCTGCTGCAGTGCGGCTCGATCTCCCAGTAGATTATCTGGCAATTCTGCTTCCCGATCCATGGCAAGGAGCAATCGTCTGGATATGGCCGATGGCATTACTAGAGTCTTTACATAGCTCAAGGCTTCGCTCAGTTTAAAAGGGCTGGCCCGTAGCTCAACTCCCCTATGCTCCATGCGTCCCATATCCAGAACGCTATCCAGAAGAGACATCAATCCTCGGGCAGATTCTTCCAGTATATTCAGGTTTTGATATCTATTCTGATCTTCGCGCTCCTGACCGGAATGCATGGTGTCGATGGAATCCTCTTCCTTGAGATCCCCGGATTCCACGTCTTCCGGACCTGCCTCTATGGACATTATCTCAATGGTTCCCAGCAGGGAATGCAATGGATTACGTATCTCATGCGAAAGTGTGTACATTAGCATGGAGCGAGATCGTGCCTGAGCCATGGCCTCTTGACTGGCCCGTTCCAGTTCTTGAAACAGAACATGTTCCCTGGTGGATTCACGGCCATAAAGATATAAAAGGGAATCCTTCAAATCCAGCATAGCTTTCCAGTGAATGATTACACTTGCTCCCTGATTTTCTCTTGTAGTGGCGAATTCAGTTATTACAGATTCGTCTGACGAAGAATGAAAGTTAGCGGAGTAATTCCCATTTATGAATTGAGCTCCGTGACTTAGTTGCAGATACAGTAGTTCACCCAGATTATTTATATTGTCCGGAACTACATTTCGCTTGATCCACTGCTCATTGGAGTCCAGGAGCATGCCCTGACTATCCATGATTCCAAACAAATCGCTGGAAGCCTCGAAGAAGCGATGACGAATTCTCTGTTCCCTAAGTCTTTCCTGATTGGCCCGATCCAGCTCCAGGCTACGTTTGCGAAGTTCCAGAAGAGATACTACTTGATCGGCCAGAAGCTTCAAGGCCTCGGCCTGAGCCGGAGGCAATTCTCGCGGCTGCAAATCCAGAACGCACAGGGTCCCCAGTTTATGCCCGGAAGGACTTTTCAAGGGATACCCGCCGTAAAACCGCAGTCCTGGATCCCCTGTTACCAGAGGGTTGCTGGAAAACCGGTGGTCTGCAGTTGCATCCTCTACAACGAATATTTCATCCTGCAGTATGGCATGTCCGCAAAAGGCCTGCTCCCTGGGAGTTTCGTTGCTTCTCAGTCCTCGGTTGCTCTTAAACCACTGGCGTTTTTCATCCAGAAGGCTTACCAGCGCGATGGGAGCGCCGGTGATCCGGGAAGCAAGTTCTGTAATTCTGTCAAATGCCTCTTCGAATTCTGTATCCAGAATCTCGTAAGAGTATAAATCCTTGAGCCTGTCTTCTTCATCCACAGGCAAGGGGGCCCCTGTATATAATTCGGCCATCCAACGCTCCTGATGCACTCATGGCCTCATCTCGGATTCCTCTGGAGCAGAAGATTTGGAAGCTGGAATTTCCCTTGCTTTTGTCGGTGCTCGAAAAAGATTCCAGTTACCTGATGAAGGCCTATTTAATACGACGGCTACTCTACACAATTCCTGTGGCGCTGGGCGTCTACATGATCACTTTTTTCCTTTTTCATCTCCGTGATCCAATGGCTATAGCCCGAGTCCATCTTCCCCAGGGGGATGAGGCAGCATTACAGCAATGGGTATATAATCATGGTTACCATCTACCCCGATTCTTGAATCTTCCCTCGGATGCTACGGAACCTTCCGCAGACGGACAGGTGCACTCCTTTCTGGCAGAAGAAAGCATATTCTATTCCAGATTCTTTCTGGGGCTCAAGGATTTGCTGGTTCTGGATCTTGGATTTGATCGATACGGAAGGCCTATCGCCACAGAGCTGGGTCGACGGATTCCAGTATCTCTTTCTGTAATGGGGCCTTCATTTCTTCTAACTGCCATGGCCGCCCTGCTATTGTCGGTTTATTCCGCGTATCGTGCCGGTAGTTACTTCGATCGCAGTATTGCCATGGCCTCAATAATTACACTCTCCATTGCATTACCTGTGTGGCTTCTGGCCACTACCTTCTTTTTTGGAAAGTTACTTCCGGTGCTGCCGATTTATGGAAGTGTCTTGCCTGCTATCCTGGTTGCCTTTCTGGCTGGCCTGGGCGGTCAGGTACGTTTTTATCGCACGGTTTTTGCGGATCGCACTGGTGCCTTTTCCGTGAAAGCAGCCAGGCTACGAGGACTCAAGGAATCCAGGGTCATTGGACGGTATGTATTTCTACCAGGATTGATTCCTGTCTTGACCACTCTGGTCTTGAGTCTGCCATTTCTTATAACAGGTTCCCTTCTTCTGGAACAATATTTTGGAATTCCAGGCATGGGAGATATGATGTATAGCGCAATCATTGCCCAGGATTTTGAAGTGATCGAGACTCTGGTGGTGCTAGGGGCCTTTCTGTTCATGCTGGGAACTCTGATGACAGATATTGCCTATGTTCTGGTGGATCCCAGGATGGAGCTCAAATGATCTTTATACAGAACATTCTGGTGCTTTTTGTCTTCGCGCTGCTAATCTATCTGATTCTTCGAACGTATCGCAGAAGCGCATTCCGGAATGAGCTGGCCACCGGCTTTGCGCGCCCACTGCCGCGATTCAGTCTGTACCTTCTGGGATTCTACTTGCTGGTGGCCTTTCTGGATCTTCTATACATCAGCTCCGCACCCGGCGATACATTGCTTCAATGGATGATTCACTGGATTCCAGAAGAAGAAAGCTATTCCATGCCCTGGGCCTTCACCGATTTGCAGGGCGAAACCCTGAATGGGTGGCATTTACTGGGAACCAACATTAACGGAAAGGATGTGCTGGGTCTTGTGCTTTCCGGAGCCAGAACAGCGATTATCCTGGGGCCTGGAAGTAGCATTCTGGCGCTGGGGCTCGGAACGCTACTTGGTCTACTGTCAGGGTATCTTGGAGGCTGGGTGGACGATCTGGTGCAATGGATCTATACCACAGTGGCCAGTGTGCCCTGGTTTCTATTTGTAATTTCGTTTATTATGGTGTTTGGTCGCGACTTGATCTGGATTGCCATGGCCATCGGACTCACCGCATGGGTGGAGCCTGCAAGATTGATTCGAGCAGAGACGATGCAGATTCGAAATCTGTCCTATGTTCGTAGCGCCAGGGCTGCCGGATTTTCAACGTTTTCCATATTGATGCGTCAGGTACTGCCGAACATAAGTTATATTATTGTAATTACATTTGCCTTAACCACATCACAGGTGATCCTTGCAGAGAGTGTTCTAACCTTCATTGGAATTGGAGTGGAACCTGGAACTGCCTCCTGGGGTATTCTTTTGACAGAAAGCAATCGAGAGTTGCTTCGCAGTCCTCCGGTCTGGTGGATTTTTGCAGCCACAACGCTGCTGGGAATTCTACCTCCTGTCCTGGGTTTAAATGTCATTGCAGACACCATTCGAGATGCCACCGGTTTTTCCATCCTGGCGAAAAAAGATGATTGATGCTCCCCGGAAGCCTTTCATGCTCCAGTAAAGTTACGATTCCGAAATCTTTGTCCCTGGCTCATCCATTCCGATTGGGCAGCGGTGCGAAGATGTATAAGGAAAAATACAGGAGTGTAGAATGCCCGACTTAATTTCTCTGATTCTTTTTCTGGTAATTGGATTGGTAGCCGGATGGCTTGCCGGTCAACTGATGAAAGGTAGTAGTTTTGGATTACTGGGAAACCTGATCGTAGGTGTAATAGGCGCAGTTCTCGGTGGTTGGCTGCTAGGGGGCTTTGTTCATTCAATCCTTCCCGGTCTCATTGGTAGTCTGGTTACAGCAACCCTGGGGGCCATCATCCTTCTCTTTTTGATTGGACTCATAGCGAAGAAATGACGAATTATACCACAGGCCGCCCTGGCCTGTGGTACTATGGCTAATATTTTCCTTTCCCCTCTCAAGCGATTGAATCGCACATCGGCGGCCGCCCGGCTACTATTTCTGATTCTACTACTTATAGGTTCCCTGGCATACCAGGATCTGTCCCTGGCCTATCGCGACTATAGCCTCATCTCCAGTGCCCAGCGCGAAGAGGACGGTGTCCATGTAATGCGCGTGGTGAGCAAGCTCATGCGCAGTATTCAATACGAGCGCGGGGCTGCAGCAGTGTATAGAGAAACCGGCGAGGGGCTGTATCGTGCCAGACTGCAGGAACATTTTTCCGGTACGGATTCAGTAATCGAAGCCTCGGAAGAGGTCTGGAATGAATCGGACCTGGAGCGCAGCAGAGGACTGTACTGGAAATTGAGAGAGGACTTGAAAGCTGTTCGTAGTCAGGGAATTCCTTCCGAAAAAGACTACGAAAAACTGGACCGACAGCTCTATATGCTGGTAGAAGAGGTGCTCTACGAATCCGGCCTTATCCTGGACGAAGACACAGTCCGGATCTACCTCATTCTCGCCGCTTTCCAGACCATTCCTGAACAATCGGATCTGGCTCTGCAGATGCAGGAAATACTTAACACCGGTCTGGAAGCAGGGGGCCTGAATGGAGTGTCCCGTCGCAGATTGAATGGAGTGGAGTCCAGACTGGATGCAGCCAGTCTTCGTCTGCAGGAAAAGATTGAAAAGATCAATCGTCAGAGCAGCCGACTGGAAGGAAGACTGAAAAAACCATTGCAGGCCTACGAAGATGCGTACGCAGATTTAAAGGCTCTGATTCGCTCCGGGGATGCATTTGAGCAGGCAGGGAAACTCACTACAACAGTGGAGACTCTGGTGGGATCCGAAAGAACGCTTCAGGAAGCTATACTGGAAGAACTGGAGCGGGAGCTTGCCCGGGAGGTTCGATCATTGTGGCGAGAGATCATTATTACCAGTATCCTCGCAGTTTTTCTTACCTCCATTGTTATCATTATTTCAATCAGCATAGTTCGGGGCATTCGACGCTCTATCAACGATGCCAAAAGTATGGCTGCGGCTATCGCCACGGGCGAACTCACAGAAAGGATTCAGAGCTACGGGAAAGATGAGCTGGGCCAGTTGATGGAAAGCCTGAATGTGATGGCAGATAATCTGAGTCAGTTAATTGGAAAGATCCGTCTGAATTCAGAGAAGATTACCAGCTCCAGTCAGAATCTGGCGGCCACATCCGAGGAGTTCAGTTCTACTTCTGAAGAGCAGGCCGCTGCTGTGGAAGAGGTATCGGCCACGGCGGAAGAGCTCAGCGCCACCGCGGGAAAGGTTAGCGAAGCTACGCAGCAGGCAGTAGAATCTGTGCGAAAGATTCGCAATCATGTGGATCATCTCGTAGAATCCAATCTGCTGGTTATGCAAGCACTGTCCGAGCTTTCGGATTCATCTCGTATGGCCGCTGACAAAGCTACCTACAACCAGAAGCAAATTACCGAAGCCACTTCGGCCATGGAACAGATCGAGCAGGCTACTCGAAAGATCGCCGATTTTGTACAGATAATTACAGAGATCTCCGAGCGCACCAACCTGCTTTCCTTGAATGCAGCCATCGAGGCGGCCCGAGCCGGCGATGCAGGAAGGGGCTTTGCAGTAGTGGCCGGCGAGATTACTCGATTGGCGGATCAGACCCAGGACAGCGCCAGGGAGGTGGAGCAATCCATTGAAGAGAGCCTGGGTAGTATTCAGAACGGTGTTCGCACGGTGCAGAGTGTTTCCGAAAACATGAATATTATTCTTAACGAAGTTCAAAAGATCGATTCCCAGGTGAAATCCATCGAAGGAAGCGCATCCCAGCATTCAGACAATGTTACAGGAATTACAGAAAGTGCGCAGAAGGTAGAGAAAGTCATCGGTGAGATCCATACCGGTGCAGATGAACAGAAGCGAGCCACCGACGAGGTGGAACGAACCATGGAAGACATTAATCGAAGCTCCCAGAATGTCTCTGAAGGCGCCGGCAATCTGGCAAACCTGGCCGGAGATCTAAGTGGTCTGGCTGAAACAATGCTTTCCGATGTTCAGAAATTTCATGTAAAGGATGAGCATTCCGAGGACTGAATCCTGGAGCAAAGAATCCGGCGGTCGGGGATGTATCTTAACAGGGATCACGTTCACGTCCCGGCGAAGATGAAAGTCGCTAGTTTTTGATAGGGTTCATTTCCCGAATCAGTTCGAATTTTTTAATCAGCGTTACCTGATTTCCCTTTTTATTGTATCGTACGGAATCGAATTCGCTTCTTGCAATTTGAATTCCTCGGCCGTGCCCCAGCCTTTCTGTATTGGCCTGGCTGGCGCCTTTTCGCATCATTTCGCTATGATCGAATCCACGACCTTCATCGGTTATGCGAAACCCTACAAATGAAGGAGTCAGGATATAATCCACTTTTACTTTCTTTTCGCTGAACTGAGCCTCTGCCTGTCTCTGTCGAAATAGATCGATGTAAGTTCCTTCCCGGGTGGCGGCGCTCTTTTCTTCGTAGGTAATATTTAGATTACCATGCTCCATGGCATTTATGATCATTTCTCGCAGACCAAGCTGCATGGACATTATTTGCTCCCCGGTCAGGAAATGGTGGAGGTGCTGGGTCAGGCGGAGACTCATTTGATCACCCAGGGTGATGTAGTTGGCCAGAAAATAGGTCTGTTTTTCCGAAAACAGGTATTGCCCCAGCGAATCTTCAACATACGCGGAGGCTCGCCCATAGATGGTACCGTCCGAATTGCCCCTTGTATCTGGTATGAATTGTAGAACCACATTCATCTGCCGGGGCTCTCCCAGAATATTCTTGAAGTCGAAGGAAAATGCTACAATGGATCGGCTGCGAATCACTTCATCGATCTTATCTCGCAACAGTACCGTGCCAATGGGCTCATGGGCGGCCAGCTCGGCAATATTCTTGCCTACCAGCTTTCGCGGCGATCGTCCCAGATGAGTCTGGGATTGCCTGTTCATGGTAATTATTTCGCCGGAGGGCGTGAGAGTAAATATAAGCTCCGCCGAATTCTCCACCAGTTGCCGGTATTTCTCTTCGCTGAACTCCAGTCCCTGCTGGGTTTGCATGAGTTTGGAGATATTGGCTCGCAGTCTGGTTACCAGTTTTTCCTTCTGTAGATGTGCCGTGGAAAATGCGCTGGATAGAGCGATTCCCATGCAGAACACAAAGGCCATAAAGCCTTCTTCAGTGAGGCCCACCATGGAGAAGAGGTTCAGGTAACCCAGAATATCCAGAAGAGTAGTAATGCCAAATATTACATAGCCTATGACAATTATACGAGCTTCGCGAATCCCCTTTCGCAAGGCTCGCATACTTACCATGGTGCCCCAGACGATTCCCAGGATGTGCGATACCAGAGTGGCCGGTATGATATACTTTTCCGTATAGTAGAGGCCTTCCTCCCAGAAAAGCGAAGTTAGCCCGAACAGGGAGACGACGCTACAGAAGGCGATAATCAGAGCTGTGGGTATGCGAATCCGGAACCGATAGAACTTCTTCAGATACTGCAGATGAAATATTGCAATCCAGATTAACGATTGAAAGAGTATCTGATGCTCGATGAGGTAATTTTCGTACCAGAAAGATATCAGGGTATGTAGAGAGAGTACAATCAGGCCAAAGGATGCGGAAAATAGCCCAAAATAAAGATAGGATAACGCTCTGCGATACAGCAAAAAAAGTCCGATGTGCTGGATACCCACCACCACGAATATGAGCCCCAGCACTGAATTCCAGATTACATTCCTTTCGAATAGCGCATGAATTTCTTTTTGAGGACCCAGAAAAACTCCGGATGTAAGAAATCCGCCCACTCCGTAGTAGCTGGCATTTCGAATGGTAATTACATTTCTGCCGGGCTCTACAAACTCCAGGGGAATGTCGTGCACAGCAGTCCGATGGCCGGACTCCAGTAGCTTTCCGTCTGGTCCGATTTTTCCATTTCGGCCCACAAGCTTGCCGTTCCAGTAGACCTCCACCGCGGCATCGGTATGGGGAAGAAGCAGGGAGAGTCCTTCCCTTTTTTCCCTTAGTTCAAGCAGAGCGGGATTTAATATATCTACATTCAAGCGATACCAGGCGCTTCCCTGGATTTCCAGGCCTGCCTGATGCCAGCTCAGAGGAATTCGTATGCTCAATGCTTTTCGGATGGCCGGTCCGGAATGAAGCACCGCCTCCTGGGGCAGATCTTCGGGAAAAAAGAGCCAGCTTCCGGATAAACCGTAAACGTCGGCTGTGGGAATGGTTACTGTGCCTTCCTCCGGTACAGCGGACCTGGTATTACAATGGGGCAAAAAAGAGAACAGGATAAGCCATATAAGCAGATGAATTCTGCGGACATATTGGTTGTCCGCATTTATGTATTTTCTCAACCTTGCCATGTGAAACTCTCTGGCTTCCCATTATACCCTATCGGCATACCGGCAGGCATTCTGGTCCTGTGCCTTGCATTTAGCGGTAGGCCTGCGTTTGCTCAATCCATCGAATATGAGGACCCGGTTCCCAGAAACAAAGCCATCCACTCAATAGCGTTTGGTTCCTGTATGAGGCAGAATCGGCCAGCTCCCATACTGGATGCCATTAACGGAATACAGCCAGATGTTTTTATTTTCCTGGGGGATAATGTCTACGCAGATACAGATTCTGCAACGGAAATGCAATCCAGGTATTCAATGCTTCGACAGAAGCCAGGTTTTCAGAAACTTGTAACACAGAGTAGAATCCATGCGATCTGGGATGACCATGATTATGGAGCCAACGATGCAGGGGCCGACTTTGCATTTCGCAGGGAATCGGAACGGATCTTCAAGTCTTTCTGGGGCCTCAGCGATAGCAAACCTTACAGGAATCGGGAAGGAATCTATGCATCTTTTCTGTACAGAACCACCGGCAGGTATCCCATAAAGGTGCAGCTGATCTTGCTGGATACTCGATCGTTTCGCAGCGCGTGGAAGACCAAACCCTGGTGGCAGAGTTTGCTGGGTCTGGGGCTGGATGGACCTTACCTGCCTGATTCCGATCCCGAAAAGACCATGCTCGGTGCCGAGCAATGGAAATGGCTGGAGTATCAATTTCAGGTGCAGGCAGATCTTCGCATCGTGGCTTCCAGTATTCAGGTTCTTTCTTCTGCAAATGGCTTTGAGACATGGAGTAACTTTCCATCTCAGAAGGAGAGGTTACTCAATCTGGCTGCTGGAAGCCAGGGTTCCGTTGTCTTTATTTCAGGAGATCGCCACTTTGCAGAAATCAGCGCTCAAAGTTATAAAGGGAAGGTCTTCTTCGATGTAACTTCCAGTTCTTTAAATCAGCCTCTGGACTTTGGTGAAGAGGAGAATCCTTTAAGACAGGGGAATCGATTTCCGGGCGCCAATTTTGGACAGATCGTTATTCAGGATACTTCGCCGAGCTGGACTGCAGAGTTGCAGATACTGGATGAAAAGGGAGAGATTCGAATGATGAGCAATCCCTGGAAGCGATGAGAATTGCGCCCGGAGCTACCTGGTTGCATGCCCAATCCTTACCCTGGATCTTTTTGTTTACGGTTCTACTGAATAAATAGAAGCGATGGATGCTGCGAACTGTTTAGAACGTTACACACATCCTTTCGCCTCATTGTACACAAGAAGGGCTCGAATCAAAGATCCGAGCCCCGGAGGAAAGCAGGATAATTAACCGGCCATTGCTGCCTGTTTTTCCAGTTCCACCAGGAAAGGGCACTCGGGTGCCGGAGTAGCTTCGCTAGTATCCTTGATTAAGTCCTGAAGAGTAGATTGTGCATTCTTGAGCTCCACAATCCTTTCATTCAATTCTTCAATCTTGGAAACAACCAGATCCTGAACTTCTTTGCACTGACGGTTTTCGTCTGCCCTCAGTCGCAGAAGCTCCTGAATCTCTTTTAAACTAAAGCCCAGAGCCTGAGCTTTTTTGATAAAACGAATTCGAACCAATGCATTTTCTGTATATTGTCTGTATCCGGATTCGTTCCTTTCAGGGGCAGGGAGCAGGCCACTTCGCTCATAGTAGCGAATGGTCTGGAGGTTAACGCCTGCCCTCCGGGCCAATTTGCCTGTAGTGTAGGTAACACCGTTCTTTGCGGTAAGTGTCTTCATTCTGTTTTATATGACGAGCGAATCGGTAAAAAAACTGTACCTCGGTGAAAATTTAATAGACTGTTACTTTTAACAGGCCGCAGGATTGAACTGGTCATGGCAGCGGAGAAAAAAAGCAAGTTCCTGGTGCACATACTGGATGACGATGCCAGAGATCAGCTGAAGTCCTATTTTCGTAATCTCGAGGATGAGCTGGGGCGTGAAGGAATGGGTACCGCCCTGTTTAACGTTGTACAGGAACTGGTGACAAACGCTGTAAAAGCTAACGTTAAGAGAGTATTCTTCGAACAGAACCACTATAATCTGGAGGACCCCGCAGGATACAAAAAGGGTCTGGAGGATTTCCGGACTTTCTTTCGTAGCCTTGATGCGGCCTCCTATCAGAAGACTCTGAAAGAAATGGAGCTATCCGTGCGAGTGGATGTGGATCTGGATCATCAAAGATTGCTGATTTATGTCCGCAACAACACCATCATGATTCAGCAGGAAGAGGTTCGAATTAGAAAAAATCTGGCCGCCGCCATGGGTGTGAAAGATCTGGTTGAATTTAGCGTTCATTACGGAGATGAATCGGAAGGGAACGGCCTGGGACTGGCCATGGTAGTTCTACTGATCAAGGATATGGGCTTTGACCCCGGTTTTTTCCGGGTCTACCATAATGAGGGGCATACCACAGCCCGCCTTGAGTTTCCGCTAAGTGCGGATTACCGACCCCTGAGAAAGGTCGCAAACTGAATCCTTTCAAATCCGCTCCTACTTTTCAGCTCCGAACACAAGAATGAGCATGGCCTAAATAGCCCGAGGATCCACCGGCAACTATGGACATTTTTTCTGAATCCCTGGCCTTTCACAGACAATTGAAAGGCAAACTTGATATCCGATCTAAATCGCACATCGAAAGCAGGCATGATCTATCTCTGCTCTATACTCCCGGAGTAGCAGAAAGTTGTAGAGTCATTCATCGTGATCCCGATGAGGCTCGCAATCTCACAATCAAATCCGATACAGTGGCAGTAGTGACCGATGGTTCTGCAGTGCTTGGCCTGGGAAATATTGGACCTCTGGCAGCATTGCCGGTTATGGAAGGAAAGTGCGTGCTATTCAAGGAGTATGCAGGATTGAATGCATTTCCCATCTGTCTGGATACTCAAAATACAGTGGAGATCATCAATGCTGTGCGAAACCTTGCTCCGGTTTTCGCAGGTATCAATCTGGAAGATATAAGCGCGCCTCGTTGTTTTGAAATTGAAGCAGGGCTGCAGGACATTGGAATTCCTGTTTTTCATGACGATCAACATGGCACAGCCATCGTACTTCTGGCCGGACTGTTGAACGCGGCCAAACTTGCCGGTAAAGAGCTTTCCGAGCTTCGTGTTGTAATCAATGGATCCGGAGCAGCTGGAACCGCTATCGCGGAGCTACTGCTGGGAGTGGGTCATGATCCTGCAGTGGCTCATTCGGTGGCCGAAGTGCTCATGTGCGACACTAAAGGGATCATTTCCAGGAATCGCACAGATATAGAATCCAACCCCGCAAAAATGAAGCTTGCGCGAATTACAAATCGCCATGGCCGCGATGGCAACCTGACAGATGCCATTGAAGGCGCCGATGTATTCATTGGAGTAAGCGTCGAAGGAGCTCTTACACCGGCGATGGTGCGAAAGATGAAACCGGATCCAATTATCTTCGCACTGGCCAATCCAGTACCTGAGATTTTACCAGAAGAAGCCTACGAAGCCGGGGCCCTGGTTGTAGGAACCGGTAGAAGCGACTTTGCCAATCAAATCAACAATGTGCTGGCTTTCCCGGGAATCTTTCGAGGAGCTATCAACGTTCGCGCTCCCAGGATTACCGGAAGCATGAAGATTGCTGCGGCCCGGGCTCTGGCAGATCATGTGGGCAAACCCGATCGAAACCATATTATTCCTTCAGTGCTGGACAAGTCTGCCGGCGAAGCAGTGGCCGAGGCCGTGGCTCAGGCATACATTCCGGACGAGTAGTTCCTCGATGAGGATCTCGGGCGGGTTCTAAAGATCCGGGATTCCGGGTGTGGATTAGAGATCCAGGGATTCGGTTTCGCTCAGGAATCGCTCTTCTTCATCTGCGATTCCTCGCAATCTTTGAAGATCTTCCAGAACCTGTTTCAATAGATCCAGAGCCTTCTTTTGCTCTGCGCCAGTTCTTGCCTGCTTAACTTTCAGAAGCAATCTAAGGGCATGATGGCTGGTGCGAAATACCTGTTCTTTCAATTGAATGGGAGCTTCATCCAGCAAAAGATCTGTGGCCTCAATGATGCTCATCAAAACGCTGTCTGCCAGCTCTCCGGCCGGAGAGAGAGATTCTGCGGATGCACCGGACGCGGCGCTGGCCACCGAGGATTTCTGTTTTCCGGATGAAGCAGTGTCCTCTCTTTTTCTGGTAGCTACAATTTTCCAGATATGAGGATCATCGGTGGGCTTTAGATAGGCGGTTAAAGGACGGTCATCCGGAAAAAGGGAACTATGTGCTGCCGGAATCAGGCGTACACGACGTAGCTTTCCCTGAACCTTCTTCGAGGGGTCCTTGCCGGACCGATCCTTTCCAGTCCCATCGCTCATATCACCCATAGCAGCATATCGGCAACTGGAAGGCGAGAAAATAATGCTGGTGGAACCGAGCTGCAGGGGCCGGGGATGGTCTTAAGCGGGGCAGATGCCTGGGAGCGCAGGATCACTGAGGATCAGCTGTACCCGGCCATGGAATGTTCTGTCCTCCAGGAAACTGAAATAAGCTGATGTTTTCGAGAATGTCCTTTGGGCGCTGCCTATTCAGGGTTCTCCGATTCAATCTTTTTCAGCACCTGTAGCAGATACGGTCCGGATTCCACAACTTTGCCGCCGGGAAGCTTGATCTTGTATGCAATCCCGGTCATGGAGGACTCGGTAGCCAGGTATTTAATGAATTGTCTGGCAGTCTGGATTTTGTCTCCGGCGTAGTTATGTTTCCTCTTTAAATGAGAAACAGCCTTCTCTGCATCGTATTCGATTCCGTTGCGGATGAAAATGGCCTGGCTGGAGCGGATCTCCTGGTAAAGAAGATTGATTTTTTGCTGCTCGGTGAGGGCCTGCAGGCTGGCCGTTCCGCCCAGGAAAATTCCCATTAGTAGAGCTATGATTGCCGTTCGGGCTCCTGCCTGGCGGGGAAGCAGGGAATGCTTTTTAGTAGGTTTCGGATTCATGGTTTCTCCTCCCTCTGTTCAATTCTAATGTAACCGCATCAGATGAGTATCGAAAAAGTCCTTATGCAGCACACATTTTCTCGTCTTTCAGCGTTTGCAGCGGTGGCAGCGATGATGCTTTCCACAGCCTATTGCTCTCTGGCCGATATTCGACCGGACTCCATTAAGACGGGGATCACCGAGGATCAGTTCACCCGGGGCCGTGAGATTTTGAATCGCGCCGTGGAAGCTCATGGAGGCCTGGATCGCTGGAATAAGGCAGGACCTGTGGTGGTGGAGTTTTCAGATGAATGGCCCGGATTCTTGAATCGGGCCCTTTTTATGCCCTGGCCGGAAAACCCGGTGGATGCTGCCCTGTACCTTCTTCCGGGCCAGGACAACTCCAGGATTGTGATTCGAAAAGGGGAAAGCCGGGGTGAATTTATGGGCCTGCAGAACTGGGTGCCCTATTCCGGAGAATCAGAAGATGGTCTCACTGCGGATGTGGAGCTGGAGCCGGACAACGATGACATCAAGTTCTGGGTGCCGACTTTGAATTACTTTTTGCAGCTACCGTTTCGAATTGGGGAAGCTGATGTGGTTGCCTATGCCGGCGAGCGAGAGCTGGATGGGCGTGTATTTCAGCTGGTCTTTGTGTCATGGAATCGAGCAGAGCCGCAGGATATGGTGGATCAGTACCTGCTATGGATTGAGAAAAAGACCGGGTACATAGAATTTGCTACCTATACAGTGCGAGATATGGGAGGCTTTGTTACAGGCACCATGCATTATTCCGACTTCGAAAGTCAGGATGGGCTGGTGATTGCGCGGTCCCAGGCTGTGGTGGATTCTCCTGAAGAACCGGGTGAGCCGCTGCACCGATTGAGCATTCAAAAAATCCATTTCAATGCCGACGTATCGGACCAGGTATTTATCCCGGCCCCCGGTGAATCCGCGCAGAAACACTGAAGCAACATTGCCCAGGATTCAGAACGGTTGACAGATTCATCGCCTCCAGGTCCCGTTGCGAACGGGGGATTCGATGAAGAAACGGATTATTGCATTATCGGTGGTGGGCGTTGCCCTGCTTGTATACCTGGGAGTCTATCTCTATCTATACACATTCGTTCCGGATCGTTCGGGCACAGAGAAAGTGCCGGGCCTGTCCAGCGAAGTTCAGGTATATTACGATGCCTATGGAATCCCGCACATAGAAGCGACGAATGAACAGGATGCCTTTCGGGCCCTGGGCTATGTCCATGCAAAGGACCGGCTCTTCCAGATGGAAATGATTCGTCGGGTGGCTCGTGGCCGGCTTTCTGAAATCCTGGGACCGGACCTTCTGGAAGTGGACAAGCTGTTTCGCACTCTGCGCCTGGATCAATTCGCAGAGTCCTATGTCGCCAACCTGGATAAAGAAAAACCCTATGTAAAACTCAGCGAATCCTATCTGGCCGGAGTAAACGCATACATCGAAAACGGTGAGATGCCACTTGAGTTCAGTATTCTGGGTATCGAACCAGAACCATTTACTCTATCCGACTCCATCGCAATTGCCGGTTATATGGCCTATACATTTGCCGCGGCACTGAAGCAGGAGCCATTTCTAACATTCGTGCAAACCGAGCTGGGCCAGGAGTATCTACCGGATCTCAAATACGATCTCCATCCCAGCGGAGAGCTCAGCCCGGCCAGGTTTCAATATGGAAAGCCCGGGTCTAACAATGTGGATATTACTGAGGAAAGAAAACAGTCCCGGATCGCAGTACTTCGAGAGATCGCAGGTCTGGCTCACAGGGCGGATGTATTTCGCCATTCCATTGGAATGTTCGAAGGATCCAACGCCTGGGCCATCGCTCCAGAAAAATCTACCAGCGGGCAGGCCATGCTTGCCGGGGATCCTCATATTTCCTTTTCGCAGCCCCAGGTCTGGTTTGAAGCTCATATAAAGACTCCTGAGCTGGAGATCTACGGCCACTATCTGGCCGGTATACCGGTGCCTTTGCTGGGTCATAATTACAGCAAGGCCTGGAGCATTACTATGTTTCAAAACGATGATATGGATCTGTACGCAGAATCATTGAATCCACAGAATCCTGGACAGACCATGTATCGAGGTCAGCCAGAAGACATCATAAAAGAAGAAGTTACAATCAAAGTTAAAGGCGAAGATGATGTAAAGTACACCGTACGGCAGACTCGTCATGGCCCCATTCTAAACGATGTGCTGGAAACTATTGAGGACAAGCCTCCTATTTCCCTTAAATGGGCCTTCCATGACGAAAGCAACAGTATTCTGGAAGCCTTCTATCTGATGATGAAGTCCGAGAATATGGCAGAATTTGAAGAAGGGGTCAAGCGCATTGGTGCTCCCGGCTTAAACGTAATGTATGCGGATTCCGGCGGAAACATTTCCTGGTGGGCAGCGGCCAAACTGCCACGGCGGGATGCAGCGGCCAATCCGTCTTTCATGCTGGAAGGAACAGGCGGCCAGGAATGGAGTGGATATCTGCCATTCGCACAGAATCCTCAGAAGAAAAATCCAGAAAGCGGCTATCTAATTACAGCCAACGAACAGCCCAGGCAGGAAAAGATTCCAGGCTACTATAATTTCGCATACCGTGCGTACCGAGTGGATAGCTTTCTTGCCAATGAAGAGTATGTGTCTCCGGATGAAATGAAAGCGCTGCAGAGCGATATTACCTTTTCCTATGCCCTGGAGCAAATCAAGGTAATTCGAAGGATTATCGAGAAAGATATTCCGGCGAACAATCAGTCCAGGACGGCATTCGCATTCTTAATTCGATGGGATGGAGTCTATGGCTCTGAATCGGTAGGTGCATCGATTTTCACAGAGCTTCTTTTTCAGATAGCTCGCGCAGCTGCAGAAGATGAATTTGGAGATGAATTCTTTGAAGCTTTTGCAGGAGCAAGGTTCTATTACGATAGCGTAGGAACCATGCTGGCCAATCCAGATTCTCCGTACTGGGATGATCGTAGCACGGAGAAAAAGGAAACTCAAAAAGAGATGGTCTTGAAGGCCTGGGAAAACACACTTTCTGTGCTGGACGATGAACTGGGCTCCAATCCTGGAAACTGGATCTGGCGCCGTCTGCATACAGTGGAATATGTGCATCCCATCGGGCGAAAATGGCCATTCAATTTGCTATTCAATGTGGGACCATTTCCGGCAGTAGGATCCACAGAGACTGTGTTCAACATGTACCATGGACAGAATTCCGGCCTACACAAAGTAAAGGTAGGTCCATCCACTCGTAGAATTATCGATTTTGCAGATCCTGCCAACTCGCTGGGTATTACTCCCACCGGAAACTCCGGTGTAGCGCTGGATTCGCATTACGATGACCAGGCTCAGACCTATTTGAAGCGAGAGTACAGGCCTCAGATTCTGGATCTTACCGAGCTGAAGAGAGACGTTGAACCTTTGCGCCTGCTACCGTAGCAATGGCGTTCGGTTCGCCGTGTGTTTTTCATTATAGTGAAGCAGCTCTCTGAGCAGAGCTGCCCCCTTCATTTAATCCGGATTTGCTGAAGGCCGTTCCAGTTTGCCTCCGGAGGGCGGCTCAGATGATTTTTGCAAGCCTGAATCCATGACCTTTGCTTTATTGATCCTATGGCGATGTTTATAGCACCTTATGCCAATCAGGTCTCCGGGGAATTCGACGGTGGCAAGATTCTGGAAAAGAAACCTCTGGGATTTCCTCAGGAAGGAGGGGGCATTCCCTATATCTCCAGTCTTTTTTACTGGGCCTGCGCCTGGAGCGATGAGGGCGGACTGATTGCGGAACATCCCCATCAGGCATTCGAAATTATTTCCTTTGTGCTGGATGGCGAAATCGAGCACTATGATAACCAGCTGGGTGACTGGCAAAAACTCAAGGCCGGAGATGTACAGATCATTCGTTCCGGTTCAGGAATTTCTCATGCTGAAAGACTGAACGCAGGCAGCCGAATGTTTCAGATCTGGTTCGATCCATATGTGGATCGCGCGATTACGCAACCTGCCACCTACAATGATTACAGGGCGGAGCAATTTCCGGTGGAGACTATTAATGGGGTGGAGCAGACTACATTGATCGGTCCGGGATCTCCGTTTGAGATGCAAAGTCCCGTAGAAGTTTTTAGGAGAAAATATTCCGGCGGTTCGCTGGAGATCGATCTGGATGTAGGACAGGTTATGGCCATGTATGCTCTGGAAGGGAACTTCGAATTCCAGGATGTTCAAACTCCGGATGGGCAAAAGGCCATGCTGGGAAAAGGAGACACATTCGTCTGGCAGCCCGAGCCGGCCCCGGGCGAAACGGTCTCTGGCTCAGACCAGGACAGCCAGAGAAGCACAGAATCCAACGAGCCTACCCAGACTCTTAGATTGAATTCCGCCGGTCCGGCAGAGCTGTTCATTGTTCAAATGCCTGTGGACCCGGGCTATCCGCTGTATACCAGCCGATTCCAGGCCGCCTCCGTTCGTTAAGCTCTTCAAGGCTTGAACCAGGCATTCAAACGTTGAATGTACTTTTCAAAACAGGTTGACCCTTTCTGCGCCGACTTCCATGGTCGGCCCTGGTGACCGCAAGATGAATTGGATACAGAACATTCTGGTTGGATTTCTATTCTTTGGAGCTCTCTTCCTGGTGGGCTATTTTACTATCGTTTCAGAGAGCGGTCCTTTTGCGCAGCCAGGAAAGCGAATGGTATTTTACTTTGATCACGCTGATGGGATCAAAGAGGGATCCAGGGTTACCGTCCTTGGAGTGCCTTCCGGTTCTGTAACCGGAGTGGACCTGGTTACCGTCAATGGTCGGGGAGACGTTGTTGAACCGGACTCTCCCAATCGAGTGCGCCAAATTGTAGCTGTTACCATTGAACTGAAAAAGCAGGTAGTGTTTTACGAGAACTATCGCATTGCGATCAAGAATGAAAGCCTGCTGTCAGGGAAGGTTGTTTCTGTAGATCCAGGCTCATCCTCCACCCAGGAAGGCACGAATCCGCAGCAAATCACTGTTTTTTCCGTAGACAGCGCCGTGCTTTCCAGCACCGGCCAATCTGCTCTGGAGTATCGATTAACCAGTTCCTCAGATCAATACGTAGATTTAAAAGGTGAAAGCAGTGGCGATCCGATTGCAGGATTCTCGGAACTGATTGCAGAAAACCGTGCAGATCTGCGTCGCACCGTTCAGAATGTAGCTGAAATCACAGACAAGATCAATCGCGGGGACGGCACCGTAGGAAAATTGATCAACGATGCTGAGTTGCATAATAATGCTACGACTCTGGTCACCGAAGCCCAGGTGGTGGTCCGGGAAGTTCGCGAAAGCCTGGAAGATACCAGAGAGCAGGCACCCGTTACTTCCTTCGTGCGAGCCGCTCTGACGGCATTCTAGTGAGGTTCTCGGCAGCATCCCTGCTTTCCTTTTCAGGCGCGAAAATCCTCTCCTGAAATATACCGAAAGGACTAAGTTCTTTCGTAAAAGCACCTCATATTTTTGTATACAGAAGCAGTAAGGCCCACTCTCTATTATCCAGGGACGCTTCCCGACCGAGTTGCATGTTCCGGGAAGCTTTGTAGTACTCTGGTCATTTCTATGCTGCGAAGAGCTCTAATATTAATCTGTCTGGGTTTACCTCTGTGGTTTTCTCATTGTCTGTTCCATCCCTTTTCCCGGGGCCCGGTGGAAGATCTCTTCGGATTGGAAGATGATGACAGCAATTTACTCAGAAATCTCCTACTCTTCTACGCAATTAGCAATTTTGCTCCTCCAGTTTATTTCACCAATGGCCAGGCTGCCAGCGTGGTAATTGGTCAGACCAGCTTTACCAGTTCAGACAGCGGTCGCTCCCAAACCTTGCTGGGTGTCCAGTACGGAAATCCCACGGTCATCGATGGACGCCTGTATTTGCCGGACAATGGTAACTACCGAATAATGGGCTACAATTCTATTCCTGTGGTTAACGGTGCCTCTGCAGACTTCGTAATTGGGGCCACTGATTTTGTCAGCCTGGGAAACCTTCTTTCCGTCGATTCGCTGAGCAATTTCAACGGAAGGCTATTCGTAACCTATAATCCTCCTGCTACCAGCGGTACTGGAGTGGGTGTATTTAATTCTGCCCCAGTAAGCACTACTGCCTCCTCACCTGATTACAGTCTTACGGATGCAGCCGAATCCAACCTGGGGATTTCCTTTTCCCAGGGCTCTCATTTTGCCGGGGGTAATCGCCTGCTTGTGGGAGACTATGATCTAAACCGTGTTCTGGTATGGAATTCCATTCCGGCGGCCAACGGTATTCAGCCCGACCTGGTGCTAGGGCAAACCAACTTTAGCTCCAGTAGCGCCAACGCTGGAACGGGCTCTCCGAACGCCGTGGGCCTGAGGAATCCATCCAACGTCTGGACGGATGGGAATCGTATTGTGATCATCGATAGTTCCAATCACAGAGTTCTTATCTGGAACTCCTGGCCTGCCAGCAGCGGCCAGCCGGCGGATCTGGTTCTGGGGCAGCCGGATTTTTCCAGTGCAAACGCCAACCAGGGAATGGGAAGTCCCACCGCAAGCACCATGCAGTTTCCCTATATAGGCATCGCTGTAAACGGAAATCAGCTCTTTATAGGTGATGGTAACTACAGGGTTTTGATCTGGAATACATGGCCCACTCAAAATGGTCAGGCCGCGGACGTTGTGCTGGGTCAGCCGGATTTTACTTCGGATGTGTATCCGGAGGGTGCTTCAGCCACATCCATTTATCCCAACGGAATCTTTCTGTCTGGAACCAGACTCATTGTCTCAGATAACAGTGTGAATCGATATCTAATCTTCGAAGGAAGCTATTAGAGCTGCCTCAACATCGGTAGCGTTTCGATGCAAATAATCGCCATCGTCGAGCTTGCGAATGCAAGTTTGTTGTCGCACGGTTCATTGAACTTCAAATGTGGCCGATCAAAAACAGTTCCTGGAATCCAATAACTCAGTGCAAAAATTAGGACCGGATGCCCGGTATAGCCTGGAGAAACTTTCTTTTGTCAAAAGTTGGTTGATGAACCGGAAGCGCACAGCTTTTTGAATAGCGATGAATGAAACAGAGATCATCAGTCGGCGTCGGGGACCGGTAGTTGTAAATCGCATTCGATTCGGATTAATCGGATTATTCTATGCCTCGGTGGGCATTACATATGCGACTAATTCGCCTGCACAGAACGTAGCCTACCTAATCGGAATTTCGGCCATGCTTGTCTATGCCCTGATTTTCTGGCTCTGGAACAGGAGAGGTCTGGTTCCAGCCTGGTTTTCCCGCGGCATGCTTTTGATGGATATCCTCGCATTATTATCCACGATGATTCCAGGGGTAATTCGAGATAAATACGGGGCCTACGACATCAGTCAGTCTCACGTACTCTATCTGATCTATATCATATACATCTTTAATTCGGCATTCTATCTTTCCAGGCGATTTGTCTATGTTACCACGGCGGTTTCCCTGGTTTCCTATGGAATTGTATTCTACCTGGCGACGCAAAGCGGAATGAATTTTACCATGGAGCCTCCGGGAGATGATAAATTCGAACTGGCTCTATCCAACGAAATCACCAAGCTGATTTTCATTGTGGCCTGCGGATACATTGTTTCGCAGATAATGGCGGTACTGCTTCGTCTTTATGCCTACTCTGCAGAGACGCGGGAGGTGGCAGAACAATCTGTGGCAGAACTGGAAGAAAGGCAGTCCCAGCTCGAGCATGCAGCTCAAACTGCAGAAAGTACCGTTCAGGGGTTCCAGGAATTTAACAATCGCTTCGCAGGACTGATCGAAAATCAGACAGATTCCTTCGCTACTATCAGCGAAACAATAAACGATATGGCGGACAAGAGCAAGGAGCAGGTAGATACGGCGCAATTTCAGAAGAGCCAGCTCAGCCAGCTAAATAAGAAAGGCGAACACTTTGATACGCTCCTGAAAGAGATTACTACTTCCACAGGCGAGCTCAGCAACCGGATGCGAAGCACATCGGAAGCTTCTCAAAAAGTGGTGCAGCAGGTAGAGAATTTGAACCAGGTCTTTGATGCTATTCGCGCTTCCTTCGATTCGGTAGGAGAGGCAACAGATATTCTAACAGAAGTGTCGGAGCGCACAAATCTTCTGGCATTGAATGCTGCCATTGAGGCGGCCAGAGCAGGCGATCAGGGACGAGGCTTTGCGGTAGTGGCTCAGGAAGTGGGGAAACTGGCCGGAAGCAGCCAGGAGAATGCAAATCATATCGCAACCCAGGTTGAATCTGTGCGATCTCAGCTTCAGCAGGCAGTGGATCTGGTGGCTGGAACGGTGTCCCTTACAGACAGACAGTCCCAGGTCTTCGAAGAAACGCAGAGTTACTTTGCCCGACTGGAAGAGCTTATAGAAAAGCAGCGAAGAGCGGATGAAGATTTTGCCAGCACCCTGACCGAGCTGGAAAAATCCATCGATACCATGTCCTCCGGCACGGAAAAGCAACAGGAACTGGCACGAAGTATTGAACAGAGTATCCGTAGCTTTGCCGAAATCCATGATTCAGTAGCGGAGGAATCGCTGAAGCTGCAGGAAATGATCGAAGCTCTATCTACAGAGATTCAAAGAATGCAGAGCGATAACAACTGAAAGCGCCGGCCCGGGGACGATGGAAACGCACTCTGTCAATGGGTTGGCAACCGGGAATGGGAGCGACAGAAGGGAACTCTGGGCTTAATTGGGCGTATGGACAGGCCCCTGGAAATTGAAATTCTAAAAGATCCCTCCCATGAACTTCAGGAGGATCTCTGGCAGCGACTACACGAGGCCAGTGTTGCCCGGCTCCAGCCATCGGATCCGCAGCAAACCCATTCTCTAGCGATGGTTGCAAAGCGGGGGCATGAAATAAGGGCTGGATTACTGGCCCTGGCCTATTTTGGAGGAATGAACCTTCAGTGTCTGTGGGTTCATGAAGAAGAAAGAGGAAATGGACTGGCATCCAGACTACTTGAAGCTATTGAATCCAGGTCCAGAGAATTGGGATGTAACATCATCTGGGGCCACACATTTGGATTTGAGGCCAGGGGATTCTATCTCAAGAAAGGGTACGTCGAATTTGCTGCATTACCGGAGTATCCTCCGGGCTATGGGTGCAGTTTTATGAAGAAGAATCTTTAAGCGAGAAAGTGGAAGAATCGCTAGAAACTCGTACAATAAATATTGCACAGGCGAAAGCGAGAATCTATAGCGAAAGGCGAAGGCTCTAGAAGTCCATGCCAGCCCCGATCTGCAGGGCCACGGAAGCTACAACAGGGCTTCCATTTCCTGGAACAGCTGATCCTGGATAGGTCAAAAAAGTCTGGGATACATCAATCTCCGAAAACAGAAACGTATCTGTGAAATAGTATCGAGTGCCCAGCTCCGCTCCAAGCCGTGCGATGGTGGCACCGCCGCCGTAAGTGCCCAGACCAATGGTTCCATTAATATAAGGATCAAATGCTCCTGTATCCAGGGAAGGAAATCGTATACCGACCTTGAAATCCAGTGTGTTGAAACGTTCAAATTCCTCCCTTCCTCTGCGAAGAGAAGCGATGTCCGAAAGCCGAAAAAAAGTCTGAAGAGTCTGTGAGGCCACAGGATCATCGGCGAAAAAACCGGAAGCATTCAGGATCTCCAATTCCGGGTCCGGAGGAGCAGTTCTTACTCGCTCCAGAATCACCGAAAGACTGGTGATGCCAGCGCCCAGAAAAAGCCAGTCTTCTATATAATAGCCCAGCATAAAGTCCAGCATCGCAGAATTCTTTAAAGGCCGTGTGCGATCGGATACAATGGCCAGAGCAAGAGCTTGATCAATGCTGTCTCCCGAATTGTTGAGTCGTACCAGCTGGAGTCCGCTGCCCAGGGGATCCTCTGTTGCCTGCTGAATTAACTCTCCTGAGGGCTTGCCCGGTCCCAGCCCCATCTGGGCGAATAGATCTCCTTTCTGTGGTTTTGCCTGAAGACCACCCGGGTAAAGAATGCCAGCAAGACAGATCGTAATCGAAGCCCAGATTGCGAATACGAACAGAGCTCTACCATGAACTCTCTGGCCATCAGCGGCAAAAAAACCATGCATGCTCGTTAATGAATCTGCGGCCGCCGTTGGCAAGCTCTCTTGCATTTGACCAGGTTGGACCGGTGGAAGTGCCTGCCTCCCTGGCTTGGCATTCGTGGGGCTAATTGCGAAAATATCTGTTCAATGAATCCTGGAAAAATGCGCTGACCGGATGCTTCTAATAATGGGTGCTTTTCCGCCGGAAACTGAGTTACTGGAAGATCTAAATGGTGCCGGTGTGGCGGTGCAGTCCGCCGGCATTGGTCCGGTGGAAGCTCTCCTGGGCCTGGAGGCCATGACCACCGAATTCGCTCCGGATGAAGTACTCTTTCTGGGTTCCTGTGGTCAGTACCAGGGGAGTGATCCAGTAAGTTATATTTCCGGAGGGTTTTATACATTTCTTGAGCCTGCAAGTTTGCTGGGAAGATCCCGGATGGTGCCCGGTATGCGAAAATATTCCGCTCCGTCGCCAGGCGAATTCGGCCGTCTTTGCATGGAGCAGGAGGATTTCGTTCCCGCAATAATCAATACTACCATGTCCCTTTCCCTGGAGTCCCATGCGCTTTCTCTGTCATTATTGGAGCAGGCCATTGAAGGATTGGAGGCAGGGACTTCAGCCGCAGCGCATCTTACTCAATGGAAACGATGGCAGGCATCCGAGAATCGGCCCGTTATGGAGAATCTGGAGGTTTTTGGTATGGCCCGGTTCTGCGAGATACATAAGATCGGTTTCACATCCCTTATGGCAGTCACAAACCTGGTCGGTCCAGAAGGCTCTGCCAGCTGGGCGGAAAATTTCCGGCCCATGGGTAGGGCGTTACAGGAAAAAGTACGTCCTCTCCTGGAAAAATGGAAGGGGTGATTGAAGAACCATTCCTGCCCGGGTCGATAGGTACATCCGGTGGCAGAAATGGATGGATATCGCTTTCGGATTCAGCTTACAGTAGCTGTATATAAACAAAAGAGACTGACTTACAAGAACGACATGATCGTTCCCACGGTTTATCACCGGCGGTCTGAAGCAAGGGCACATATAAAGAAAGAGCTTCAAGACCGTTTGAAGAATACAGACTTCTTTGTATCTCCCAGGGTGGATTACGACCTGGTGCGCTACACCAACGAGGCTTCCTGCAACACATATTTGCGATACAGGATTGTGGAAGATAAAAAAGCCGCAGCCCTGCATTCGGATCTGTTGCAAAAATAGGCCACCGGTGGCGCTTCTGAAGCTTCGGGAAAATGACGGACTGTCTGTAATTGGTTGACCAGGCGCACAGCCACGGAATCATATATCGATGCCCACGGCCCTGCTGGATACAGTTGCCGATCCAGAAATCAAGGCACATCTATATGCCTATTTCAAGCTGATCCAGTCTGTTCTGGGTAAACGTCCTGGCACGCCCGAACAGAAGAAGCAGGTTTATCATAAGCTTCAAAAACAGTTAGTAGAAAAGTCCCATTCGGTGGACGATCTAATCGAGCAGATTCCCGATATGGCCTCGGCCATGGGGGTTCCTCCTCAGAATCTTTCTTCTTTTATTTCTCAAAACTTCTTTAAGGCCCTGGAGCTGGCACGTAAGGAACTGGAATCCAGCGGCCCGACCCGGCAGGCGGACAGCGCCACGCCAACAGACCCAGAAAGGGATCACGATCTTATAGGCGAAATACTGGAAAGTATCGGGCCTGTGGTTCAGGCTCCCTCGAAGTTTGTCCCGGCGGATATGGGAACGATTAAAATGGTTACTCCTGATGGAGAGCGACTGCCTGTATCCCTCACCGGAGCCACGGCTTCGTCTGATTCAGACGTTGCTCCCGGATCTGCGGCCGATGATAAAGGAAAAGGATCTCCTGTAAGCGGCGGCTCAACTCAGGCTGCATCCAGCAATGCAGCTACCAGGAAGGTTACTGGAAAGACTGCACCGGCTCTGGCAGAAAAGGAAGAGCCATTAATTCATGAGATCCTGAATAAGTTTGGCAACTATCTGGATGTCCATGAGAAACTGGAGCCAGCCGCCTTTCCCAAAAATTTCACTGGATCTTCCCAGGAAACATCCAGTGCGCCAGCTTCCACGGCTGAATCAGCCGGCGATGCCGAGCAGAAGATGGCTTCGGGTGGCGTAAAGACCAATGCCGTTCCCAAAAGCAGCGGCCCGGCTATTCAATGGCCGGAGGAAGATCAGTATCTGATTGAGGAGCTTCTGGCCAATTTCGGAAACGACCTGGCTGTGCATGGTAAGCTGGAACCGTCCGATGGGTTTCCGGCAAAATCAGGCTCTGCAGCCAGCGCCGCACCTTCACCGACCCATGAAAAGCCTCCGCCATCTGCTGTGTCTGTCAGCGAACCTGCGAAACCGCAACCTTTGATTAACTTTGCTCGCTATACAGAAATAAGAGCTCAGCTCGCGAAGTTTCAAAAAGCCGGCGATCAGCAGGGTTATCGCCAATTTTTGCAAAATTTAAATGAAAACGAAAAGCTGGTAGTGCCGCTGCGAAACCTGGAAAATAAACTTCAGAAAGATCCGTCCCTTCGCGCAGAGGATGAATTGTATCATCTTGCAATGCAGTTAAAGACCTCTCATGAGAAGCTTTCCGGATTTCGCGATGCGATGCTCCGCTATGATCGCATCCAGTTACTGCTCAATGATTTTGTAAACAGAGTAAAGAAGGGACCTGCACCATTAATGAAGGCTGTTCAATCCATCTGGAGCCAGGTCAGGCTGCTATTGAACCAGGTGGATCAACTGGAAAGCATGCGAAGTCAGATGAAGTTTTTGCTTCTGGGAATTCAGGATCCGGAAATCAAGAAAAAGACCCAGGAGATTCTGGAAAGCCTGTTGAATCGTGCGCACAGCATCTATACAGAGTGATGCTATGGCTCACGTTCAGGTCGATGTTCTTACCGGTGCGAAGGCAGCGTCGCATCCGTAGGTCATTTAAATCATCTAAAGGTTCCAGCCCACTCCCAGGTGCAATGCTGGACTGATTACAGGCTCGCTGAGAATACGAATCCCTGCATCTCTGTTTGTAAATACCTTGGTTTGATACTCCAGTTCAGCAAAGAAATAGTATCCTTCGCTGCGATTCCATCTTGTACCCAGGCGAGGGGCGATTTTTAGCGCTTCGCATTGATAGTCCCCAATGCATGCGCCCAGGCCGAGGCCAAAGCCAACATACGGATCCCATTGGCCTTCCGGGATAATATGCCAGTTGAAGCCAAAATCAATCATGATGTAGCTGTAGCTGTCCGGCCGACGCAATTGCTCCAGCACCGGAAGAATCGTCTGAAATGCCAGGCTCGATACTCCGCTGAATTGACTGCCGGAGCTTCCTGAATTGGCCAGTGCCAGCGAATAGGCTGTGTTGAACTCTCCGCAATTGGCCAGACATGTGGTGCTTGCGGATTCGTAGTTCAATCCAACGGTAAGGCCAAACATTCGACTTTCGCCTATGAGATACTCCGCACCAAAGCGAATATGGCTCTCTTTCACCCTTTCCTTTCTCTGGCTCAAGGATTCGGCTGCGGCCAATGTGCCCAGGGTATTTAGAGTGGGATCGGAGGAAGGATTGTTCAGATGTTGCAATCCAGCAGAATCGGCAGGGCTCTCCTCGGTGAATTGGCCGTAGCCCAGGGAAGCTCTCAGGCTCCAGGGAGATGGTAGACTCTGAGCTGCGAGAGATTCTGCGATTAATATAGAGGAAATTGCAATAAGTAAAACGGGGATCGGGTAATGCTTCATAGTATCTTTGGTGCGAATGATTTCTAATGCCGGAATTACTCCGAACACTTTAATACAGCGACGGATGCCCCCCGTAGCAACCATAATATCGGGAGAATCCTGCCCCGGGCCGCGAGATACAACTGGCGCAAGGGAAAAGGGATAATCAGCCGCCAGGGTCTCGATGAGATCAAAATCTAAGTCCGATGCCTATCAGCGCGGTGGGCAACGGATCCGGGGTGGGAGAGGCGCCGGAGGTATTCATGAACCCTTCGAATCCGTATTCGGCTCGAAGATCCACAATAACCATTCCGGACCCCAGTTGCAGACCCAGAACAGGGGCCGCACGGCTACTCAAGAAGCACTCCGAAGCGCAAGGTCCGATCCCCAGGGTTAAGCCCAGATACGGATTCCAGAATCCACCCGGGTTTAGATAGATATTGAATCCGAACTGAGCCTGCAGAGTCTGATACTTCCTGCCGCCCAGCTCTGGCCGCATGGCCTGTAGGGTTATCAAATCCTGCAATAGCCTGGTTTGATCCGCCCCTGGCTGGAGAAGCTGAAACTGGATGGCCTTTTCCGTTGCCTCGCCACACCATTGAATGCATTCATTATCGCTTTCCAGGTATCCCAGCCCCACGTTCAGGCCCAGGTAATCATCGTCGTCTACCAGCCATTCCAGGATAATTCTGGCATGGTTCTGCTCAGTTCTTAAACGAGTATCCTGATTGCCTTCCAGAAGAAAGGTTTGTCCTGTGGTATTGAATTCATAGTCTCCCTGGTTGATCAAGACCGGCACCAGAGGCGCTGCCAGAAATAGCTCACCAGTGCTATGGACCGTGCGCAGGCCGATACCACCCATAATCTTCATAGAGAAGTCACCTTGCTCGGCGCGGCCTGGATTGGGCAGAATGAATAGCATCAGAAAGGCGAGGATTGACACGGCGGGCCGCAGACGGCAGAAATTATCGATTCGTATGAATTCGGCAATCGAGGGCATGAAAAGCAGCGTCAGGATTTCATGCAGGGTGTAAATATTATTTATAAACAATTCGAAGCATCGAAAAGCTTCGGATGGCCCAGGTTGCATTTCGGTCCCGGATGGAGGATGGATCTGGAATCTAGCGGTGCTTTCCGTTACCGGATCCGGTGCGGCTTCCTGCTTCCGGGTTACTATTTCATGCCCGGAGAATCTCGCCCGGATTTGTCGGAGTTTTCGCCGGAATTTGGCCGGATTTTTCACAGGGCCCTATCCCGTACAGCCAAATTTCTGAATTCCCCTTGACCTAGGGCCACAGTTCAAAAGATGTGTTCATCTTGCGTCTCTTTTCCTATAGAAGAGGGCCGCAGGCGGGAGAATGCCCTCTTAGCTCAGTTGGTAGAGCGCATCCATGGTAAGGATGAGGTCACCAGTTCAAGCCTGGTAGAGGG
>MDSW01169230.1_pt1 | contig 75829 bp, 74 predicted proteins | sample 811171 | NCBI WGS metagenome assembly MDSW01 (sample SAMN05326641, study PRJNA326480) | marine metagenome | isolation source: seawater | place: Atlantic Ocean: North West | collected 2012
CACGATCATGATGACCACGACCACGATCATGATGACCACGACCACGACCACGATCATGATGACCACGACCACGATCATGACGATCATGATCATGATGACCATGGACATGCACATGGCCCGAGCCATACACATACGGTGAACTTTGACGGAACGGAACTCTCGATTACGACTCAGGGCGAGCCACATCCGGGCGTGGAGCTTCATTTCGAAGCCCGCTACGTCAGCGGCGATATTCCAGAGAACATCCGTGTCTGGTTTGGACCCAAATCAGGTGAAGGCGCGATGAAGGTGCTCGCCCATGTCCACGATGATCACTGGCATGCCCACGTCGAATGTCCTGGAATGATCACGAACTCCGATGCCATGTGGATTGAACTTGAAGGCACGGATGGAAACCGCACATCCAAGGCCATCCGAATGCACTGAAGTCGGATTCGGATTTCAGTTTGTCTCTCCCTGCAAGGAACCGATGCCTTGATCGCTGACAAGTTTTTCCCAGGCTTCTCCTGCGCTGTCTGATGGCGGATGCAGATCAGTGGCACAACATTGTGTGATCCTGGAACAGGACTCCGAGCTTTTTCGAATCGACGACCACTTCGTCTACAGTGAACTTTGATGTACATCGGGGGATGTCATGGTCGAACAGAATCGAAAGGTGATTCAGTGCCAGTGCGGCTATGACCGATCTGGCCTTGATGAAAATGCACTTTGCCCGGAATGTGGCCTCCTGAAACTCATGTCGCCAAAGTGGCACAAACGAGTGCGACTTGATTGGCGACACTGTCATTCTCGATGCATCAAGACCGGATTTGTTCTCGCGATCGTTTCATGTGCATTGGGCTTGGCGAATGCAGCCATTGCGATCTACAGCACGATCTACCTGATGACCCCCGGATTCAAGGGAGGCACTGCCGGTTTCATCCTTTTTTTCCCACCCGCTGTCTGGATCGTCATCCAGCTACCGATCGCCTTTCTGACATTGATCGTCACGAATTTCCCGGCAGAAAAGACGAAGCTGAAGAGATACAGTGGATTGCTGATCACCATCAGTTTGTGCATACCAGTCATTGCGATCGTTCTCTCATTCGTACTGGTTTTAGGACTGGATTAACAAGGAACAGGAACCACCCATGAGCCGATTACATCTGATCAGCAGTCTGGTCTTTCTCATAGTCATGACCAACTTCACGGGATGCACCAATCATCGTTCCACACAGGTGGCGTTCCTCAATCCCGGCACTGTTCTTCCAGAGGGACTCCCCTTCTCTGAAGCTGTTCGAGTCGACGACACGCTGTACCTCTCAGGCCTCGTCGGCGTGAAACCGGGCACCATGGAACTGGTCTCGGGCGGCATTGAAGCGGAGTCACGTCAGACCATGGAGAACATTCGAATGACACTCGAAGCACATGGCGCTTCCATGAATGACGTGGTCAAATGCACCGTGATGCTTGCGGACATCTCGGAATGGAGTACCTTCAACGAGATCTACAGGACCTATTTCACAGATCATTATCCCGCCCGCAGTGCCCTTGGAGCCAATGGACTGGCGCTTGGTTCACGAGTGGAAGTCGAGTGCATTGCCGTGATCGACCACAGATGATCGTTCAGAGCATGAAGAACCCCACTGACTTATGCCGCTGGTACCATCACTTGAGATGTTCGACTTCAACACGCTTGAAAAGAAGATCGGGACCGAAGACACCCTGTGTCTCTGTGGCTACTCCAGGATGGGGCTGGCCGATGATGTGCCCTGTCCTGAATGCGGCAAGATCACCATTGCGCGCTACAAGGGCAGCTTTTCACATATCGCCTGGATCGGATCGATCATCTCTCTGACGATCGCCGGGGCCGTCACGCTTCTTCAGATCGGGCTGCTTGTTCATTACGAATGGACAAATGGAACGCATGGCGACGGGTTCATGCTGCTGCCGGCATTGCCCTGGCTGTTCGTCGTGCTCCCCATCTCCGGCCTCTCGATCCTGTTGACTGTGATCAGCGTGTTGCAGAAGGAAGTCAAACGTCGATCCAGGCGCATTCTCATAGTCAACCTCATTGCAGTCACACTGCTGCCAGCCATACTTTTTTATACTCTGATGGCACATGCCAGATGGCCATGATGGAATCTGCTGATAGTGCTACCCACTGAATCCGCTCAGGAGTACAAAGCAATGCCAATCGATAAGATCTCAACTGGCCTCAAGGTTCTCTGGATCATCGGCTGCACAATCTTCGGGACAATCGGTGGAGCGATCTTGATCGGGGGCCTCTCTTCGATTCCGCTCACCATCCTGGGTGGCGTCTTGGGCCTGGTTCTGGGCTTCCTGGCCGGCAGATACATCCCGTGGTACGAGTGGTTGATCAGGTGAACAGATCGGCATAGTGCCGATACCAGTCACTCTGGAATCGCAGATCCGGATCATGCCGCAGTTTGGCCTCAAGGAACTCCCTGAACATCGGATAACAGGTCTCGACCTGCTCCCGCGTAGCCCAGCGGTGATAGGTCAGGAAGAATCGACCACCGTGCTCGATGACCCGATCGATGATGCGGCGAAAATCAGCCTGAGCCTTACGGATTCCTTCAGGCGTGTGACTGATATGCAGGTTGCACACGATGCAGACACTCCGCTCGGTCGCCCATCTGAGAAAACTGTCCGTATCCGGCTCGATGAAGCGGATGGTTCCATAGGTCATGTCGACCTGATGCTTGATGAAATCACGTCGCACATCCACCATCAATGGAATCAGTGATTCAGCACGGACATAGATCTCGGTGATCATCTCCGTTTCCGACTTTTCGGCGACAGCTTCGTTGTAACCCTCGAACACGTTCGAGAGCTGATGCGCGTCGGACCAGTAGACCTGGCCGGACGTCCCGAGATAGAAGTGCTCATACTGGCTGAATGCCTTCGCCTTGTCCGTCCTGGCCAGCTGATAGAGCGCAGCCCAGTCCGATGGCGCCATCTGCTTCTTCTGTTCGGGAACCGGCGTGTCGGCCGCCACAGGCTTGTAGCAGGAAAACACACCAGGATGGAACTCCTCATCCCCTGCCAGATCGATCGAGTACTGGCAATCTCCATAGATGAAGCCTTCATCCATGGCGGCTTCGATCCGCGGAAGCAGATTTCTCACGGCGATGATCTCGACCATTCGCTTGACAACCTGCCTGGGTACGAGCCTCAGGGTCACATGCGTGACGACACCGAACAGGCCGTAGCCACCGATCGCGAGCGAGAAGAGCTCCGAATTCTGTTCACGACTGCACTCCAGGTGATCGCCGGCATGATTGATCATCCTGAATGACTCGATGTCACTGTTGAATGGAGGAAACTTGAGTCCACGCCCATGAATGTTGGAGGACAGCGAACCTCCAATGGAAACCTTGTCGATCCCGGTCTGCTTCTGTCGTACGGACCACACCGTCTCCTGACCATCCTGGTTCTCATGGAGATACCGGATCAGCTCGGGCCACATGATGCCGCTCTCGACTTCGATGAGACCGTTCACACGATCGAACTGGACAATCGAATTGAAGGATCGCATGTCCAGATGGATCGTATCGGTACCGAATTGCTGCCCCCCCATCGAATGACAACCCCCGGCGATCGACACCGATATCCTGCGACGAGAGGCTTCCTCGATCGCACTGTGAACAGCTTCAATGGTGTTCGGCATGAGAATCGAGTGCACCTGAGTACGGTTCACACGAGATTGAACATCGTTGACTTCAGGCATGTGATTTGCCTTTCGTAATAGCTAGAACCGTGTTCTCACCCAATGCCAGTGTTGCGTTTCGATTCGATTCGATCAACAACTCCAGCCTGAGTTCCTCGGGCGTCCTGTGTGATTCCAGACTCAGGCCACACTCTGCCAGAAAGGCCTGAAGGCGATCGGGCCTGATGCCCCAGGTGAATCGCTCATGGCGGAGTGCAAGCCACCAGGACGTGACACGTCGGGCATTCCTGAAGTCAAAGCATCCCGGACGACTCTCCTCCATATAGGTGAAGAGCAGAGACGATCCAGGAGGTTGATTCGCAATCGAATTCAGCAGCTCCCGTACGGAAGCTTCGGACAAGTACATCGTGATTCCTTCAGCAATGAAGAGCGTCGCCGCCTCCGGATCGTGACAGGCAGAACGTTTCAAGGCGGACACCAGAGTCTCATGCCCCAGATCGGCGGACAGAAACTCGATGTCTCCCATGGGAAGCGACATGGCATCCACGATCGATCGCTTCAATGCCTGGGTTGCGGGATGATCGATCTCGATCACCTTCAGATCAGGATGTTCAACCGAGAGCCTCAGGCCGAGTGTGTCCAGACCGGCACCGATGACGATCAGCTGGCTGGTCTTGTCTGCGATTGCTTTTCGAGCCTGCGCTTCGATGAAACGCTTTCGAAGAAGCTGATGCAGATAGATCCCGGGAATCGCACAGCGCTGCATCAGACCGGCCTTGAACAGAATCCATCTGCATGCCAGGCGACGCCATACAGGACTGTCCACGTTCAGTGAACACCGAGTCATTTCGATGGTGTAATCGCGAAGATCCCCGGGAACCTCGACATGCAGTTTCCTGCTTCGGGAGACCCAGTAGATCCCGTTGGAGACGAATCTCGCAGTATGACTTGCCTGATCCCGCTTCATGTTGATTCAGTCTCTCCTGCCCCGAAGCCTCAAGAGTCGCTCGAAGATCAACCGGATTGCCCACCTGTTTTTCGAGCGGATCGTGTCCGAAGAGTTCGTCCGGTCAATTGTTCGTATGCCTCCGCCAACAGAATCGTCAGCCAGATGACGGCGAAGACCAGAGGCAGTGGCCCCAACCAGAACAAGAGTGTTCCAAGCGGTTGATAGACCTGTCTGATTCCCAGAAAGATCAGAAAAGCAAGCCCTCCGATGATGCCCAGAGAAAGAAGAAAACAGAGCGAGCCGATGATCACTGCTTCAACGGTCGGTTTCCGACGTCTGATCTTGCGCCTACCCATGATCAGAGTGTAGAACATTCCAATGGAGGGCCTGAAATTCCGATTCTGGTCGAGGTTCCGCAGGGAATTCCTGTTGCGAGAGTTCCTATGATGGTCCTCCACTGACCAGGAGCATCCATCATGATCGACATCGGCAAGAAGGCCCCCGCATTCAATCTCAAGGACCAGGCCGGCACGGCACATCGACTCAGCAGCTACGCCGGCAAGACCGTCGTGTTGTACTTCTATCCCAAGGATGACACCTCGGGATGCACCAAGCAGGCCTGCCAGTTTCGTGACGATCTTCCGAAATTCAAGAAATCGAAAGCCGTGATCCTTGGAGTCTCACCTCAGGACGTCAACAGCAAGGCGAAGTTTGCCGGAAAGCACGATCTGAACTTCCCGATTCTCGCGGATGATGATGCGAAGATCTGTGAGAAGTACGGTGTCTGGCAGGAGAAATCCATGTATGGCAAGAAATACATGGGAGTTGTGCGAACGACCTATCTCATCGGACCGGATGGCAAGGTCAAGCACCGCTGGGACAAGGTGAAAGTCCCGGGACATGCTGAGGAAGTCCTGGAAGCCGTCAAGTCCATGTGATCCGATCGAGCCTGAAATTCCAGGTGATGCAATCGAAAAACACCTCTTCGTGTCGGATCAATCTCGAACGATCCGGGAGCCGATGATCTACACTGGAACCTCATCAGGAGATCGTCCCCGTGTTGAATGATCCATCATCCGGCAATATCGATGCCCAGCTGCAATCGGCACTGGCTTCAGGAGATCTTGGACGCGCCTTGCAGATGGCGATGTCGATCGTCCAACAGCAACCAGAACATGTCGAGGCCAACCTTGCGATTGCCAAGATCCGCCTGAGGCAGGGACTCTGGTCCGAAGCGGAAGCCGCCACGAGAGTCGTACTCAATGCGCGACCCGAAGATGACTCGATCCTCATCATGATGGCCAATATTCATGGGGCCCGTGGCCAGACCGAATCCGGAATCGAATGCTGTGACCAGGTCCTCAAACGCAATCCCGGTGCGACAGGCGCCCTGGTGACACGCGCCCAGCTGCTGGAACGATCAGGTGACGTGGTGGAAGCGATCAAGGCACTCGATCGTCCGGAGGTGCCTGATGCGGATCCGGTCGCAGGCATGCTTCGTGCTCGATGCCTGATTCAACAGAAGCAGCACACCAAGGCTGTCGAGGTTCTTGACGAATGCCTGTCGAGCTGGTCTCTGGAAGCCCCCGCTGCCGCAGGCCAGCGTGCACGACTGCTCTTGCTGAAGGCCAAGGCCCATGATGCGATCGGTCAATACGACGATGCCTTTGCAGAGGCAACCGCTGCAAAGCAGCTGACACCTGTTCCGTTTGATCCATCAGCCTATGTCGCCGAGGTGGATCAGCTGATCCAGACCTTCACGGCTGATCAGATACAACCGCTCCCCGAGTATGCGGCCAGCGAAGCCCAGCATGTCTTCATTGCCGGCATGCCTCGATCGGGAACCACACTGGTTGAGCAGATTCTCGACGCCCACCCTGAAGCCGTCGGTGTCGGAGAGGCCAAGGAACTGCATATCTGCGCAAGTCGACTCCAGAACATCATCGGTGCGTGGACGCCCTGGCCGTCCTGCGTCAATGGATTGACCGCCGACCTCCGGAGACAGCTCGCGGCATCCTATGAACATGCGCTTCTCCAGCATGGATTCGAATCATCGAATTGCTACGTCAACAAGCACCTCTACAATCTGAGGCTGCTGGGTCTGATCGCGATGTTGTTCCCGAATGCCAAGGTCATCTTCACCCACCGGAATCCAAGAGATGTCGGAGTGTCCTGCTACCTGGGCAACTTCTCTTCCCATGTCCACCCTGAACTGCAGACAGTCGAGCATGTCGCGCTCGCGATCGAGCAGCATCAACGTCTGATGGATCACTGGAAATCCGTCCTGAATCTGCAGTGGATGGATGTCCAGTATGAAGAGATGATTCGCGACCAGGAGAAGATGACCAGGGACATCGTTGAATTCTGCGGTCTGCCATGGGACGATCGATGTCTTCGATCCCATGAATCCGGCCGAACGGTGATGACCCTCAGTTACGATCAGGTCAACAAACCGATGTACACGACATCGATCGATCGATATCGCAACTACGAGAAGCACATCCCGTCGCTCATGGCGATCGAAAACGGCTGAACCATCCCATCACGGTCATGGCTCAACGCCTGAACAGACCGACGATCATCAGGACGATTCCGATCAGGAACACACCTGCGACGGTACCGACCACGGCACCGATCACGAATCTGACTCCTAGAGTCGCCGAGGGCATCACATTCCCGAGGACAGGTGTCAGAATGGCCAGTCCGAGTACGAGACCGATCAAGCCACCGATCAGTGATGCCAGATTGTCCTTCAATCGTATCGAAGGCAGACAACCGACCTTGTCGGTCAGGGTGTCATAGGCATTGGATCCCTGAACACTTCGGGATGATGGAGACGCCTGTTGTGGTGCCGCTGGCGGTGGAGGCGGAGGGGAAGACTTGGACCGATCTGGCTGGGTGTCTGTCATCTGGTGAGTCTCCAATTGTTGAACTTCACGTGCCCGGGATCGGATCGAGTCTCAAGCACCTCTGGTCTTCCACTCGAGATTGGTGATGCGGACCATTCCTGGAATCAGAATGAGATCCAGGATCCAACCGATCAGGAAGACACCACCTGTCAACAGATAGATCACACCACTGATCGGACGACCAAGATAGAACCGGTGGACGCCGAGCAAACCGAAGAAGAACCACAACAGGTACGCAACAGGTGTCGATCTCATCGGTCTTCATCTCCTGTCGACAAGGCTTTGAATCGAGTGTACAGCGAGCGAATCGTCGCGGGTGTCGTTCCACAGCACCCCCCGATGATACTCGCTCCAGCATCGAGCCATGTCAGGGCATGCTCGGCATATCGTTCAGGGTCAATGGCATCCGTACAGACCCATCCCCCCTCCTCATCAGCGTGTCCCACGTTGCCATACGCCGCGATGGGCATGGTGTCCGGAAGCAGCCCCCTGAGGTGCTTCACCTGGTCGGCCATGACTGTCGGAGAAACGCAGTTGATTCCGATGAAGCGAGCCTCGCCGAGCGAGGGCAGCAGCTGTGAGATCGGTGTCCCATCAAGCAGATAGCCGATGTCGCCATTCGAGCTGAGACAGAAGCTGATGGCCCATGCATCATGAGCGTGCTTCATCGCCGCTTCCGCAGCGGCGATTGTTTCGTGAGCGGAACACATCGTCTCGATCAGGACCAGATCCACACCCGCATCAACAAGATGGCGAATGATGTTTGAATGTTCTTCACGGCAGATACGGGCGTCCGGTGCAAGTTGCGGACTGTAGCAGTCCTCCAGCGGCGCCACTCCGCCCCATACGAATGCTTCTGGTCGACATTCATCACGCGCCTGCCTTGCGATCGAAACCGCCATGTGAGTCAACGATTCCGCTCGATGACCGAGACCGGCCTTGGCCAATGAACGCGCATGGGTCCGGAACGTGTTGGTAATGATCGCGTCGGCACCTGCCTGCAGATACGACGCATGAACTTCCCTCAGAACATCCGGAGCCTCGTCCATGACACCGGCTGACCACAGCGGCATTCCGACATCCACGCCGCGACGATCGAGTTCGGTACCGGTAGCGCCATCAAGCAAAAAAGGAGATTCAAGGAAACTTCGAATCATCGCAAGGCATTCTAGCGTGTATCTTCTTCCTGCAATCCGGTGCAACCTGACGGCATGGTGACCCGTAAAAGACAACACAGACACCGCGAGACCGCATGACAGTGAACACACTGAATCTCGAAGAACAGAACACTCTTGCTTCGTACATGCCGGTATTCGTGCTCACGCTCTCCGCGTGGATGCTCACAATCACCGCTGACATCGCCCTTTACTGGATTGTTCCCGGATACAAGGATGTCTTCGTACGCCACAATGTCCAGCTTCCCGAACTGTCGATGCTTCTCTTCGAAGCATCGAACCTGCCGCTGTACATCCCGGTCTTCGTGGGCATCCTGGCCACGATTGCAGCCGTCATCGGACTTGCGATCGGTTGGTTTCGTCAGAGGTTGATGATCATTCTCGCGATGATCGCCAACATCGTCATACTGGTTCTGCTGAGCGCGATGTACTACTCGCTGCATGTACCGCTGCAGACGATTGCCCATTCGGGCCCATAGATCCGCGGCGGTCCATTCAACTGTTGTCCGATTGCCGTTGTTGAATCACAGAGGCCATTCGAATCTGCCAATCGGGGTTTCGAACGCTGCCGAAATGGCGGGCGACGGACCTGACTGCACAACCTGATCGATTCCAATGGAGTGCATCAGGTCCTGAACCTTCGATGCATTCGGGTGAACCAGGCCGAATTCCACAAGTCGACAACCTGTGGGAGCGGACGCTGAAGGATGCGGTGAATCCTGCCAGTCGATGAGCATCGGAAAGATGCCATCCATGACCATGGTTTCAGGATCCGTCAACTGCCACTGCAAAAGGCGCCCATCAGGCAACGCTCTCGATCCATCCTTCACCGGTCCGGGACATGCGCCCTGGGCGACAAGAGTCTCTCTGACCGCATCAAGATCTCTGCATTTGGCAAACCAACCGATCATTCTCGCAGCAGACGGTGTGCTGAAGATCTCCGGCGTGCTTACCGACGATTCCCGATTCTCTGGATCCGGTGCGATCAGCTCCAGATAGGTCGATCCTCCCAGTGAGACCAGGGCGTTCCATGTCCCCCACCCTGGATGTCGTCCACCCATCGCCGGGCGGACACCCAGCAGTGTGTCCATGGTCTCGATGGCTTCCTCGAGGTCCGCGACGGCAAGGACAAGATGATCGATGTGACCGTGCATGATCGGCTCCTGCAATGCCTCCAGACAGTAGCGAAACGATCACGCTCAGGCCAGGATCATCCATTTCATGCTGTCTGGAGATCCCTGTTTGGATTCTCGAATGAGGGTGATATTCTGAAATTCGGACCTTGCGACAAGGGGGGAGATGACGAGATGAATCGAATCAGCTTGAGCCTGGCAAGCACTCTGCTTGGCTGCTCGATGGCATTGGCCAACACTCCGGATCAATGGACCATGTGGGTGGAAGGCGATCCACCGCCATGGGATGCCCTGAATGACTGGGTTCTGAATGGACAGGACGCCAAGCTGCCGACTGGACATCTGGTGATTCGATTGATCGATCCCCTCGCACCATCCGATCAGGGCGCGGATTACAAGCTGCCGACCTCTCCAGACGATGAGCTTCCCCCGTCACTGGCCTTCATCAAGAACCTTCGCAACAGCTTCGACGGCCAGATCTCCGTTCTTCCGTACTTCGATTCGAATACGAGTGGATGGATCTGGGATGACAACACCCCGTCGATGGACCAGTGGTTCCGGCCGATGCAGTGGACCATCAAGGCGAACGAGGCACTTGCAGCCCGTGGTGTAAGCAATGGCATCAATGCGATCAACTATGAGAATTTCGACAGTGACTCCTTCATACAGATCGATGATGCCACACTCCTGTCCTGGCAGAACCACCTGCTGACGATCTGGCCCCAGTGGGATCAGAGCTCCGGCTTCATCGGAATGATCATCAGCAAGGACAACAACTCGCTCACCAACATGGTGCGTTACACCACATCCACAACGGGTCCATATCCGGACTATCAGACGGATTACTTCCAGTACCCACCGCTTGTCGGGGGCATGGCCGAGTGCTATCAGATGTACAAGAGCTGCACGGACTACGCAGGTGGACATCACACCGTCGTGGATGTCAGCAATGTGGCTCATTCACCCCAGTGGTATCCACCCTACTCAGGTGAACAGATCTACCAGTCGTCGGGCAACTCCGCAGATCCTGTCAGTACGCTCCTGGGAACACCGACGGCCATCTGTCCCAATCCGACGCTCTCGCCGCCAGAACCCTCCACGATCGGTTTTCTGGTCGGAGTACATGCCACACCATGTGACGGCTCACCAGGACCGGACTGCATGACGGGCGCAGACCTGTCCAAGGTGACACTCCTGTTCTCGAACGACGGTGGCACATCCGGCAAGATTTTCGGGTACTGGGATGGCATCAAGACTCCGGCAACCGTGGACACCTTCAAATCGTTCGTCGGAGCCTTTGATGACGCATTCGATTCCTATTGGCAACCTGCGAGCATGCCACAGTACGGCATCTGGGATTTTGGACTGATGCCCGCAAGCTGGAAGGGATCTGCCGCAAGCTGCCCCGGGGATCTGTCCGGCAATTCACAGGTCGATGTGGAAGATGTCATCGCCATGCTGGATGTCTTCGGAACACCCGAGGGTGAAGTCAACGGAGATGGCCAACCGGATATCGAGGATCTCCTGCATATTCTGGATCATTACGGCCGTATCTGTCACTGATCATGAATCTTGCGAGCATGATCGCTCCCGGGCCGCGGGTACGCTCCGACTGCTCTTGTTGTACAGTTCCCCAAGATTCAACAGGAGCAGGCACCATGAACACCGAAGGAACACCGACTGGACAATGCAGGGCACGATCGATCCTGTGCACGGTCGCCATGGTCTTCGGCATCCTGACCATCGTCGCCATCAGCACGGCACTGGCCATTCGGCTTCTCGAGATGGGTGAACCGAAGGATGCTCAGGATTCTCTTCTTGGATTCCTCCATCTCAATGATGCTGCAATCGAAGCAGACAAGGCCCAACGACAGCTGCTTTGGATCCTGGCCTTCGTGAATCTGGGGCTCGCCATCGCTTCGACTGCACTGGCCGTGGCGGCATCGCGAACCCATTCACTCACCATCATGATGCTTCTGCTGATCTTCGGTATTGGAACGACCGTCGTGGGCTTCTATCTCGTCTGGCCGCTGGGCGCTCTGGCAGCCGTCGTCCCAATCTGCGCAGCCATCGGCCTGCCCATGAGCCGGGCCTCATGTACCATGAACACCTGAACGTCGACGGAGCTGACCAATGCACGCCACCATCGCCCCACTGCTTGGACTCTCGACCACTGCACTCGTGATCATCATCGTGGTCGCAGCCATCGTCATTCTTCTGCTCTGGGCACTGGCGGTCTACAACGGTCTCGTCAGAAAACGTCAATCCTGCAAGGAATCCTGGTCTGACATCGATACCGAACTGAAACGTCGTCATGACCTGATTCCGAATCTGGTCAGTACGGTCAAGGGCTATGCCGCCCATGAATCCGGTGTGATGGAAGAAGTGACCAAGCTCCGAAATGAAGCCGTTCAGGTCAATGGAAAGGGCGCTGGTGAACGATCGGGAATCGAAAGCCAGCTGGGTGCCAGCGTCGGAAAACTGATCGCCACGGTGGAGGCCTACCCGGATCTCAAGGCCTCGACCAATTTCCTCGAGCTCCAGAAGGAACTCGCTGAAACCGAAACGAGAATCGCGCGAAGCCGCCGCTTCTACAACGCGAATGTTCGTGAGTTCCACAATGGCTGCCAGGTGATTCCAGCGAGCATCATTGCCGCAATGGGCAGTTTCAGGATCAGCGAGTTCGACTTCTTCGAAATTGACGATGCCACCGAACGCAAGCCGGTGGACGTTCACTTCGATTCGAACCAATCCTGATCAGCCACTGCGATCCCCGGGGATTTCATCAAGCCCTTCAGATCTCCGGTGGAGGCGGCGGACCATCAATCATCGAACCAGGAAATACTCCGAGATCCCACGGGCAATCTCGGGACCTCGCAGCATGGTGACCACTGCAAGAGCGTATTCGATCGCTGTTCCAGGAGTCTGTGAGGTGACGATTCGATTGTCGTCATCGACACAGACCCGGGCATCGGGATCGAACTTGTCTCCAAGCAGCTTTGTGAACTCATCAGCCGGCCAGGACTGATCCGGCGTCCTGATCGCCAGGGGATTGCAGGTCGCCCGCGTGGAATTCGCCAGAACCCCAGCAGGCTCGAGAACAAGGGCCGGCGAGAGACAGATCGCACCGATCACTCCCTGCCTGGCATGATGCGCCTGCAGGAGCGTCCGAAGCATCTCGCTCCGGGCCAGATTCATCGCACCTGGAATGCCCCCCGCCATCGCAATCGCATCCCACGACTGGCCGGCGGCTTCCTCAAGACCCATGTCGGGAATGATGCGAAGGCCTTTCATCAAGACGACTTCAGCGAGGTCTTCGACACTGGCGACCACCACATCGAGTTCCGCGCGGCACAGCACATCACGCAGGGCGCAGAATTCGATGTCCTCGTTGCCGGTGGAGACCGGGATCAGAACTCGCATTGGCTCAGTCGTAGACGCCATGGTTGCCATGCACGAACTGCTCGTCTGCACCGGCAGCAGCCGTCAAGGCGGCGACGTTCTGCTTGGTGAAGAAGCCCTTGAAGTGATGACACCGTTCGACGTACTCGGTGATCAGAACGGAGTACTGGGAATGCTTCGAGAAGATCTGCTTGAGATCCGGGGAGTCCTTGCATTCACCCACGACATGCGCGAGGAACTTGGTGCCCTGATCCATGAGCAGACCCACCACTCGGTCGACATTCTTCTCACCCTTGCCGTCATCACCATCCTTGACCTCGACGGCCATGTGGTGCATTCGCCGGCCATAGTTCCGAACAAAGTCCTCGGTCGGCATCGGAAGGCCGTCGAAGGAGTTCAGATAGGACGGAACGTTGTTGGCCGTGAAGACCTTGGCAGGAGAATGCTTGTCATCCGACACCTTGGGATTGCGGGTGACGTTCGTGGAGGAGTTCTGATCACTGATGTTGTAGGCGCCCCAGAAGTAGTGAGGCGTCAGAGTCAGAATTTCCAGGATGGCGTGCTCACGGTCACCCATGAGAATCCTGGTGGCCAGGTGATCCAGGCCCATGACGAGTTCCATCACATTCGTGCCATCCGCCCAGTCGGCCGCTTTCTTGAGACGATCGTGCTCCTCGTCTGTGAGGACGAGCTTCTGACCGAGATTCAGCGTCTCCAGTTCAGGCTTGGAGACATCCCAGTACCCCACCTTGTTCCCGGTGAAATCACTTGGATAGGTGAAAGCCATGTGAGGATTGAAGAAGAAAGCGTTCGGCGATTCGCCTTCGTCATAGAAGCGAATGAACTGATCCTCCAGAGCCTTCCTGGTCGCCTTCACATCTTCGCACCAGAAGATCTCACCGATGTACCGGGCATGCGGCTTGTCTCTTGACATCGGATACAGCAGATTCAGACGAACAAGATCGTCCATGTAATCCTTGGAAAGCGGTTCAAAGACAAGAATCATGGGAGTCTTCGGTCGCCTGCAGTTCTTCAGGACATAGACCTTGTGCGTACCGTCGACATGGGCCGAGTGGAATCGATACGGCCCCATCACGGTCAACTCCGCCATGTAGTTGACCCCATCACCTGGATCGACCTGAATCATGACAGCGGCCATCGTCTGAAGCATGTCATCGACACCGGATGACATCCGGCGTTCATAGACCTTGGGAAGGAACTCATGGAAGAAGTCGGTGTTCTTCTTGTCACCTTCGGGCTTGTAACCAATCAGATCAAATGCGGCGGTCATGGAATTCTCCTCTGGCATCGGATCCACTGTGACTCAGTGAATCATGAGGAGAGTAGCCTGCCCGGCCACCCCGCTCAACTACTGTCTCGGCCAACACCCCTGGAGTGAACTATCCTGTCAGTCATGATCCAGAACATTGAGAACCAGAATCAGCGAAATGTCCTCGGGGGGCCCCTGACCCCATGCTCGATGGAACCCCTCACGGGCTTCTACAGGACCGGGTGCTGCGATACTGGGCCGGAAGATCAGGGCTCCCACACCGTCTGCGTCACCGTGACGGAAGCATTCCTTGCGTTCTCCCAATCGGCGGGCAATGACCTGTCCACGCCCATGCCCCAATGGGGATTTCCGGGACTGAAACCCGGGGATCGATGGTGCCTCTGCGCACCCCGATGGCAGGAGGCCCTCGAAGCCGGAATGGCCCCTCCCGTGGTTCTGGAGGCGACTCATGAAGCTGCTTTGGAGTACGTTTCGCTTGAAGATCTGACGAGTCATGCCCTCGAGGCCTGAACATCGTGCAGCGATCCAGCCCCGGGAACGATCTCGACTGTCTTGTCTTCAAGAGATTTCGGATCGGCACATCCAGGAGGTTCGACATGCTTGAAACACTCTGCCTCATCACCCTGGCCATTGGGATGACAGATCTCCCAATGGGCTGGAAGTGGGATATCGAACCGACGAATGTTCGCGTGGAGACGAATGAGTGTGTCCAATTGGGAGAAACCGGCACGCTGGTCGCTCACTGGAATGGAGATCAGTTCACCGCCCGTTTCATCCAGTCCATGTCGGAATCTGACGAGGAAGGCAACGCCAATGGACGAAGTGATGCCTACATGCTCGCCATCACGACGGATGAGGGAACGACTCAATACAACCCCCAGGGCACGATGGGAAACCCAGTACAAACCATCTTCATGTGGTCGAATGGCAAACTGGATCCTTCCCGGATCTCGACGATCGGCGTGCTCAGGCGGACAGAGCAGGGCCTTCGTAGCATCTCCCGGAATGCGATGGATCAAGCGGCATCGGAAGGCGTCGAGGTCATGCCTCTGGCGATCAAGGGAGCCCCGTTCGCATTCGATCTGCCCACACTGGATGGCAATCGTATTGCGTCAGAGGACTTGAAAGGTCAATTCGTACTCATTGACAACTGGGCGACCTGGTGTGGTCCCTGCATGGCCAAGATGCAGGAACTGAAGAGACTCTATTTCAACGTTGGTGCCAAAGGTCTTCAGATCATCGGAATCGACTGGGACAGCGATATTGCAAAAGGCAAATTAGCCATCGAACGCGAGTCGCTGTACTGGCCGCAGGTCAACCCCTACGAGGTGGCACCCGATCACATCGAACTCTGGAATCAGGCTTCTGGTATCGATGCTCTTCCCTACCTCGTTCTGCTGGATGTTGACGGTACGGTAATCACATCCGGTGCCCCGGAAGACGTCATGAGCACGACTGAAGATCTGATGTATCTTCAAGAAGAAATCAAATCAATGACACCAAGTCAAATCCGTAGAGCTTTGTTGAATGTTTCAGAAAAGAAAAATGAGGCCCAAAACAATTCGCGACTAAAGGAAAACCTGACGCGGCACTTCAACATGCTCATGAAGGCCTTGAAAGATCACACTCAAGCATCACCAAATCCACCGCTCTCCACACCCCCGCTCTATACGCTGGATCAGATTCAGATGCTGGAGCAGATTCAGAAGATGTCGGAAGCAGAGATTCGTTGGGCCCTCGTCGAGACCTCGAATGCCAGACAAGAAGCACGGAATAACCGGGAAATGCAGGACAAGTTGACCATGACATTCAACATGCTCATGAATGCCTTGAAAGACCGAAGCTCAAATGGCGACAACTGAAGCCGAAGACGCATGCCTTTTGAAAAGGCTCGTTCATTCAGATCCCAAATCGATGACATGAAAAAGCCGCCCGACTCCCTGGAGTCGGGCGGCTTCATTGATGAGATCAGATCAGGATCAGCACTCGGAGCCGAAGGCACCGAGAATGGCAAGCAGGTCGTCGACATCGATATCGTTGTCACCATCGACATCGCCTGAACCACTGCCGCCGAAGTTGCCGAGCGCGATGAGAATGTCATCGACATCGACATCGTTGTCGCCATCGACATCACCCGGGCAATCACCCGTATCACATTCATCCGGCACTCCATTGCCGTCCTGGTCCTGGCTGTTGCCGTTGGCGATGTCACAGTCATCTGCAACACCGTTCTCGTTGCAGTCCTCGGTACTCTCGTATCCGAATGTGTAGGACACGCTGTCCTGCCAGGTATCACCGCTGCCACTACGCCCCTGGATCAGAGCATCGAGACTGATCGTGGAGTTCAGCTCGAACGCCGTCAAACGCGCGAGCAGAACGCCGTACTGTTCTGAACAGTCCTGGGAGGTGAACAGCTGGGCTTCGCCCTGAGCATCGGTTGGAAGGACGTACCACGTTCCATTGTCGACCGCGAGCGTGCCGCCATTCTCGAAGCTCGTCCAGTTGATGCCGACATTGCCGAGATTGTTCGAATCGAAAGGATTGCCTGAGACATCCAGCGCACCGATCGTCACCCGACTGTCCCACTCGAGATCCGGAACGAATGCATAGAAGTTGGGATTCACATCCATGGAGGTCGGACCACCATTGGCATCCTGATAGAAGCCGGAGGAACTCGAGATCAGCTTCTGCTGCACGGAGTTGCCGGCAACGGCATCGACTCGATTGCCCTGACCAACGGCGGCGAAGACATCGACCGTCCAGTTGGCCTGACCCCCACTGAGCAGGTTCGTGCCCACGATCGCATGATGCATTTCCACGAAACTGGAGGGGTTGTCACAGTTCACGAAGGCACAGTCGGTGCTGTCGCCCTGCCATGTACCACTCAGTCCGATGCATGCCACTTCGGTTTGATCGTCGAGACACTGACCGTCTGCCAGACAACAGGCGCCCTCGGGATCCGGCTGAGGACAGTTGACACTGCTGCAGTCACTGCCCTCGCCCTGGAACGTGCCGCCGGCTGATGTGCAGTCGTCATCTGACTGGTTGTTGACACAGTTTCCGGAAGCAAGGCAACAGGCACCTGAGGTGTCCTGGCAACTCACATCATCACAATCAACACCATCACCCTGATAGGTACCATCTGCATTGTCACAGATGGCTTCGCTGACCTGGGCACACTGGCCAGTGGACGTACAGCAGGCACCGGTGACTTCATCCAGGCAGTTCTCGATCGAACTCCTGAAGGTGGCGATATCTCCCTGCGAGTCCGCAGAGAAATTGTTCGCGCAGGTCAGGCTTGGATTCATCGTGTTGTTCGGACATTGGCAGTGATCCGCACCCCAGTTGTGCCCGAGCTCATGGTTGGACAGATCCGTCGCACAGCCGAAGCTGCCACAGCAGTCCGACTCGACCACGCTGTATTCGAAATTGGAACAGACGGCACCCACATAGGCGAGGCCGATGGTGCTTCCACTGAAACTCTGGCCGCTGAACAGCTGGACGACGTCATGTGGTGGGTTGTTCGTACTGTTCCAGACACTACGCACCTGCTCCAGACGCGTTTCGATCGAGTTGCTGCTGTATGGATCGTTGCTGTTGGGACGAACGACGATGCCCTGCACCTCATGAATGATCTCGTGCTGACTCTCGTACAGAAGATTGATCGAATTCATGAGTGAATTGATTCTGTTCTCGACCGCACTGGAACTTCCGTAGTTCTGGTAGTACTCGAAGTCGGTGTCTGCAACGAACTCGGCCAGCAGCACCTCACGGTCCTGGCCAAGCGGGCGAGGATCGCTCAGATCGAATCCAGGAAGCTTGAAGCTGTCATCAACACCGCAGAAGCCTTCGGGCGAGATGATGTCTTCGCCACGGTAGACCGCATAATCGAATTCGGTTGCACCACGGAACTTGCCCTCAAGGGGTTCGATCCACCATTGGGCACCACCCTCCAGCAGAACAAGCACTCGAAAACCATCGTCCTCGATGGACAGTGCCGCCTTCATGCCCGGCCAGTTCAGATCGGTCCCGCGATAGGTATTGACGGGACCCGCTGGAATCTCAAGGAGCGAACCGTCCTCCTGCTGTTCAAGCAGCTGGTAGGCATCTCCTCGAACCGAATGCAGGTCGAACCGCATCCTGGTCATCTCACCACCGAGGCTGACGGCAAGGTCGATCGATCCATTGGGCAGTTCTCTGAGAACCAGTTCCTGCACAGTGCTGCTTTCAAGACTGAGCGCCTCGTTTGCATCCAAGGAGTCCAGGCCTGACCCACCGATCGATGTGGAAAACGCCATGAGTGATGTGGACGCCAACGCGATTGCCGTCGAGGCAATGACACCACTGACACGATGGCTGGACATCAATGAAATCATCATCTGAAACATGGCCTCCTCAGCCGCTCTCAAAGAATCAAGGGATCTCTCTAGTATGGCCCCAATAACACGCCAGAAAAGCCCTCAGCAGGCCATTCACCACTTTCATTTACGGATTCAGGAAGGCTCTGGATCCCCACCAAGGGGCATCCAAGCCAGTTCGATCCGGCTGACATGGCTGGCTCTTCAGAAAAACAGCCCTGAGAGCCGCCGAGAGCCGCTTTGATCATGGATTCGAACCGTTTCCGGTCGTCCGGTCAGGTGCAAGCTGGAGGCCGCGGACGTCAGGGGGACCAGGCACTGATGACGCCGCTGACTCGAGCCGGAGCCCTGTTCCTCCGCCGAGTCGCGCTGCTGGGACTGGATCAGGCGTAGCCCACGTATTCGACAAGCCCCGGATAGAGCTCTTCGAATCGCTTCTCCGTCTCATCGGTGAATGTCCGTTTCCACTGATTGGGTTCCGGGTTTCGGATGTGCGTGTTCTTGCTCTGCATCCGGGAGGCGGAATGCTTGATCGCGGCCTTGACCCCACGAGCCTTCTCTCTGGCAGGCAGCTCATAGAAGTCCAGCAACTTCGAGAAGATGGCTTCCTCGTTTCCGATGATGTCTTCATAACGAATCAAGAGGATGTTGGGATCATCATTCGGCCAGGTCAACATGCCCTTGAAATGCTTCTCTCGAAACTGCATCTCGGCGAAGAGGCCTTCCTCTACGCTGAGTCGCTGCAGCATCTCACTGTAGGATTCGCCCGGCAGCATGCCATCCGGAATACGGCCATTGACGGTCTCCCAGTCTTTCTCGGTGGGATCCTTCACTTCGCACCAGACTTCAGCTGCACGCTTGTGATAGTGATATCCCGAGACGATCATGTCGCGAGGATCACGAATGAATCTCGTGATTCTGTAGGGCGCGACCGCTTCCAGATCGAGCACATGATTGTTCACACTCGCCGCATCGAGATTGCGATAGGACGCCATGAATCGATTGATCCAGCTGTTGAAGTGGCTGTACCCCTTCTTCCAGGGACGTCGTCGTCGTGAGAAGATCGCCAGCATGACCCTGGCGTAGTACTTGGTCAGGCACTTGTGATACGAACAGTGGATCAGGTTGGGCTTTTGATCAGGCATGAATCGACTGTTTCCCCATGCAATCAACCGGAATAGCGAGTGGAACTGATCAGTATACTGTGCTCCCCCGGTGAATCAGAAGCGTCAGGATCAGGGAGCACGTAACGAACCATGACATTCATCGCTGGCATGCTGATGGTGATGCTTGGTGGTGCAACCGGAGCCATGCTCCGCTTTCTCACTCAGGAAGCCGGCAAGCGATGGACCTCCCTTCCGGGCTGGACATCCATCTTTGCCGTCAACATCGTCGGCAGCTTCTGCATCGGCTTGAGCTTCGGTTGGATCACGGCGATCGGCGCCGCTGATGCCGGTGATCTGCATCTCTCGAATCTTCAGCACTTCCAGGATGCCGAGACGATCAGTCTGGCGCTGGGTGGCTTCGTGACTGGATTGTGTGGTGGGTTCACGACCTTCAGCACCTTCAGTCTCGACAACATCTTCCTGCTCTACACCAGGCGTTGGCAGCTGGTCTTCAACATCGTGATGAGCGTGATCCTGGCGACGTTGGCCGCCTGGGGCGGGCTTGAACTTGGAGGCACGTTCGCATGATGCGATTCATCTCCATACTTGCCTGCATCAGCATCGGAGGCGGCTTCGGCGCCCTGGCGCGTGAAGGCACGATGAGCCTCATGCACGGTCTCGTCGGCCTGCCCGTCTTCGTTTCACTTGGAATCGTCAACGTTCTGGGGTCGTTTCTGATCGGTATCGTCTTCGGTCTGCTCGAGGGCCATCTCAGAAGAGACGGCAAGAGCAGGCTCAAGCAGGTGCCCCACGCCCAGCATCTCAATCACAACGTGAAATGGTGGCCGGACGGAGATCCGACTTTGCCTGCCGTCGACATTCTTCGAGCAGAAAATTCACTTCAAATGGCCTCAGCGTTGTTCATTACTGGATTCCTTGGTGCCTACACCACCTTCAGCGCCTTCTGCCTGTTGACTGTTCAACTGCTGCAGGCAAATCAGTGGATCGATGCGGTCATCAGCGTGGTCGGATCGATTTCACTTGGACTGATCGTCGTCTGGCTCGGGCTGCACCTTGGTGTACGAATGGTCTTGAGATCACACTCGAAATCCAAGGCCATCCGTTCCGACTGAAGAACCGTTCTGATCAGAATCTCATCCAGGCCTTGCACAGTTCAATCTGGATGCGTATCGAGCCTTCTCCGTGGAGGTGTTGCCATGACCGTATTCAGTCATCCTTCTTGACGTTCAACTTGGTGAACACCTTCTGCAACCATCTCATCTTCTGGTTGACCATGTCCTCGCTGTTGCGTTGACCGACCAGCCCCATGTCTCCACACCACAGATCGTCCGGCCCCTTGATGATCGCGCCATCAAGTGGAACATTGAACCGTTCACGAATCTCGGCAAGAGGCTGCTCAAGAAGTTCAGACCAGTCGAACCCCTTCGCAACGAAGTTGGTCGTGCACAGGCCTCCTCGTTCATAGGCCCGCATCACGGTGTCCGGCTTGAACTGGTTCTTCCACAGGGGCAGAGTACTGTCGAACAGAAGGCCGACCTGAAATTGCGCGACGTACGCGATCAGAGTCTTGCCCAGATCCTGATCGATGAGCGCACCATCAAAGGCAAGCACGCAGGTCTCACCCAGAGGGGTGGTGGGATATCCCTGGATCACATGGTGCATGTCGTGATACATGAGCCCGTTCGAGAAGGGCGCATGTGGGGTTCCGGGCAATGCGAAGTCATTGTCGTGGTAGTACTTCGTGAGAACCTTGCCGAAGATGCCGTCATCCATCTGCTCATATCGCTGATAACGCTCGAGCGTTTTCCGGCAACCATCGGCATGAATCGCCGCTTCGGCGAACTTGAGCGTCAAACCGGCCAGGCTTCGACTGGCCGTCAGGCTGGCTGGTCGCAGCATGCAGATGGTCAGTTCCACAATGGCATGATGGCAGAGTCCATGCAGTTCTCTGGCGAACTTCTTGCTGAAACCGAATTCATCGGCGAGGTGGCCGAAGGCATCGATCCGAGTCTCCTTGTTCTCCTCTTCGAGGAATGGCAGGATTCCAGCCATGTTGAGAACTTCTCTGCGAAGCTCCAGATCCTGGATGATGTCTCCAGCACCTTCGATGACACCCTCAAGATGCTCAAGCTCCATCTCGACGTGAAAGAGATGATGCGCAATCGCGTTCAGGGTGCCCTTGTGGATATCGTGAAGTTCCAGACGACCTTCGGCTGTTGCGACAGCCTTCAGCAATCCCAGAATCTCCTCGGCCTGCTTTCCATCAAGTTCTAGGATCTTCTTCATGTCGATTCCATTCAGTGGCTAGACGTTGAACAGATAGTGCACCACATCCCCGTCCTGCATGGTGTACCCCTTGCCCTCGGATCGAAGACGACCGGCTTCCTTGATCGCCTTCTCGGACTTGAGCTCATCGAGATCATCGACGTGATAGCACTCGGCTCGGATGAAACCACGCTGAATATCGCTGTGGATGGCCCCGGCCGCTTCCGGTGCAGTCGCCCCCTGGGTGATCACCCAGGCACGCACTTCCTTTTCGCCAGCGGTGTAGAAAGTCGTCAAGCCAAGCAGATCATTGGCTGCACGGGCAAACGCGCCCAGCGCAGGCTCGCTGATCCCCATGGATTCGAGCATGTCTCCACGATCCGCTTCATCCAGTTCCGCAATCTCCGATTCAATCGTTGCGCAGAGGGAAACGGAAACACCACCTCGACTGGCCGCGGCTTCGGCGACCGCCTTGGCAGCTTCCGTCTCACTGGTGACGCCATCTTCTCCGACATTGGCGACATACATGATCGGCTTGGCCGTGATCATGCCGTAGCTCTTCAATAATGCAAGCTCAGCGTCGTCCCAGGTGCCCTGCCGCAGTGGCGTTTCCTCACCCAGAAGTGCACATGATTTCTCGAGGACTTCCAGGCGTTGCTTGGCGTCCCGGTCGCCACTTCGTGCCGCACGCTTCGCCTTGTCGGCGCCACCTTCGGCAACCACGAGATCCGCAAGGACCAGTTCCATCTCCAGCGCTGCGATGTCCGAGACGGGATCGGCTGGTCCCAGTCCCACATCGTCCCAGCATCGAACGACCTGACAGACCGCGTCCACGGTTCGAATGCTCGAGAGCACCGCATTCAAGGCCGTCGCGCCACCGCCATCAGGAACACCTGGGATGTCGACGACCTGCAATGTTGCCGGCACGATCTTGTCGGGTGGAATATGAACAGCAAGCCTCTGGAGACGGGGGTCGGGAATATCCGCGATCCCGAGGTTTGGTTTCATCGAGCCGACCTGGACCTCGACAGCATGTGAGGTCAATGCCTGGAAGAGTGTGGTCTTCCCCGAACCCTGTACACCGATCAATCCGCATTCCATGGTGGTGACTGCCTCCGTTGAGAGAGAACCATGGTATCGAGTGATGAGGCGGCGTTGCGGGCCGGATCAGGACGGTGTCGATGCCGGGACGAAGACCGCCAGACCGATGTCCCGTTCGACATCGTAGTCCTGGACAGGCGGCAGACTGGGATGCGCGAGAATGTGCTGCATCCACTCCGTATCCCGAAGCAGCAAGGCGACCGGCCTCTCAGACGCCTGGCTGGAAATCAGTTCCAGCAATGCCGGTGCGTCCACCAGCCGGTCAGGCTGCCCCTCGATTCCCCAGGCAACCTCGCCCGGTCCGCCGAAGATGACGACGTCATACCGGTCATAGAACCAGTTGACCGCATGCATCAGATGGGAATCCGAGATCACGAGGGTATTGGGGTCCTTCATGATGTCACCGTGCTCGATCAGGAACGCTTCGGGAGCCTTGTAGCCCCCCATCCAGTTCGTAGGAAGGAGCAACGGCACGAAGGCGAACATCAGAACCGGAGACAGCGCCATGATCAGCACGCGGCGAGTGGGCCGATTCGTTGATATGGCCATGAGATCCAGCACCGCCCATGCGAAGAACCCTGCACCAATGAGTCCGAATCGCCAGGCACCCGCCTCACCCCAAGGTGTGTCATCAACGAATCCAAATGCCCATTCAACCATGGCCAGTGCACCGATGACCATCAGAATTCCCGCAGGAATCATGGCCTTGAGGGTTCGCTTGTCGCTTCGGTGCTCGAAGCGTTCGATCAGGCCTACTGCAAAGAGAATGGCCACGGCTGGCATGCAGGGAAGGATGTATGTCGGCAACTTGCCTGAAGAGATCGAGAAGAAGATGAACGGAATGACCAGCCAGCAGAGGGTGTACCGAAGCCAGGGTTCACGGATGCTGCGACGGCCCAAGCCTGCGACCACAAGGACCAGTGCAAATGTCCAGGGAACCGCGCAAGCCAGAAGAACCGGCCCGAAGAACCAGAACGGCTCAGGATGCTGTGCTTCCTCACCACCGGTGAAACGATGGATGTGTTCTACCCAGAAGAAATAGTGCCAGTAGTCACCGTCAGCAAGATGAACCGCGATGCCCCAGGGAGCAATCACGATGGCGGCGATCAGCATGGGTATCCACGGCAGCAGGAAGATGTCACGCCAACGCCACATCCAAAGGAGGAAGGGCGCGATGACGATGCAGGGAATGGCCAGACCCAGAAAGCCCTTGATCAGAAACGCCAGGCCGCAGAAGCCGCCGAAGAGACTCAACCATCCCACCTTCGAGGCGTCCGTCCGGGCGGTCCAGGCCATGTAGAAGAACACGATGGCGCCAGTAACTGCGCCAGTGAACATCGCATCCAGAATCGCGACCCCACCACCGATCACGACACCCAGCATCGTCAGGTAGATCAGAGCAGCCAACCATCCGACTTCCGGACGGAGCTTCAGCCGTCTTGTGAACAGCACGATGCACAGGGCCGCAAATCCCATCGAGAGTGCAGATGGCAATCGAATGGACCAGGAGTTCTTTCCGAAGACGGCCTGGGAGGCCGCGATGGCCCAGTATCCAAGGACCGGTTTTTCGAAATACCGAATGCCATTGAGTCGGGGTGCGACGAACTCACCGGTTGCAAGCATCTCCGCCGGAATGGCGCCATATCGAGATTCGTCAGGTGTGACGATCGGTCGGCTGCCCAAGGGCAGAAGATAGATGACGATGAAGACGATGCAGAAGATTGGAAACAGGCGAAGCATTCAGAGTTCCGTTCCTATGAGGATGTTCTGGAAGCCATGATAGGGATCTGTGAACGGGTGCAGACCAGATCGAGGAACTCAGATGGTCGACAGCACCTCTGCCAATCGATCACGGAAACGATCGAATCCGAACCGATCGATCGTCTCGTTTCGCAACGTGACCGGATCACTGCGTTCAGGCGGAACGTCTCCCCGCAGATGAGCCAGAATGGCTGCTGTCAGCTCGTCCACGTCCTCTGGATCGACTGCGGTCCCGAGGGTGCCATCGCAGAGCGGATCCATGGATCCGTCGCGGTTGCCTCCGATGACCGGCTTTCCACACCCCATGGCCTCGAGAAACACGATGCCGAAACCTTCCTTGCGACTGGGAAGAATGAAGAGATCACATGCATTGAACAGCGGAACAATGTCATCCTCGGCAATGAACCCCGGCATGATGAGACGATCGCCCAGGCCACACTGGTCGCCCACCTCGCGAAGCTGGTCCATGTAATCGCCCTTGCCGGCCAACACGTACCGCGCCTCTGGGATCTGTTCACAGACTCGAGCCATGGCTCTGATGCCTTCTTCATAGCCCTTGAGTCGTTCCGTCGAAGCCAGGCGTCCGACGGTCAGGACCACCTTGTGGCCAGGCTCGATTCCGAGGGCTGGCCGGATCGAATCGGATGGCGATGATGGTGAGAATCTCTCTTCATCGAATGTGTTGTGGAAGACGAGCACGTGATCCGGCGAATAGTCTCCAAGCAGTTCCAGGTTGAGAGATTTCGTATACCGGCTCACTGCCAGAATGCGATGACTGTGCCCCGCAGCTTGTACTTTGGCTGGCGCCGCATCCCAGAGTTCGATGCCGTGCGTGATCGTGATGAAGGGCACCTTGAACAGACCGCAGATCCGCGCGCAGAGAGGCGTGAAATTCAGATGCCCGCACAGCACGAGATCGGGTTTTCCAAGCATGACCTGTCGGAGAAGATGACAGGCCGCCAGCACCTTGCGGATTCGGCCGCCTCGATTGCACCCGATCAGTCCCGGCTCCGCATCGACCGGCCGGTCATTGACTCCGATGACCGTGACATCGACCCCGAGGTCCTTCAATGCCCTGAGGACATAGTTGTTGAACATCTGGATACCACCCTTGTGGGCGGGATTTCGAATATCGGGAACCAGGAATACGACCTTCCGAACACTCGGCATGGGGCACAGCATAAAGGCTCCGCTCAGGGAAGGCTGATCCCCATGGCAGCCAGTTGCTGCTCCACCTGGGGTGCCCAGCCTCGGTTTGCGGCTGGGCTGGCCGGGCTTGGATGCAGAATCGTTCCCAATGTCGGCCCGTCGTCTCCAAACACCTGCTTGGCACGCTTGAAGGCGAACCCGCCGACACCGATGAGCATGCGAGGCTGCATGATCTCGACGATTTCTCGAAGTGCCTGATCACAACGTTCCAGGAGCGGGGTCCGCTCGGAGATCGGCAACTTGTCGGGTGTCCGATTGCGACCCTCCTGCTCAAGGAATGCAAGTGGGCAATGATTCCAGACGAAGAAGCGATCGAAGAACGTCTCTGATGTCTCGAATCGTTCTTCGGCCCAGCCCCAGAGGCGACGGCCGCTCACTTCGCGACGCGTGCATTTGAAACCCTGGATGGGTCTCTTGGGATGTTCCACCTCGGGACTGTCGACTGGTTCATCAATCCCGAGAAAGGTTCTGGTCAACTCGACTTCGCCGAAGGGAACGCCGGTCTGCGCCATGCCCCAGGGTCCCGGATTCATTCCCAGCAGGATCGCCTCGGTACCTGGACGGGCGTACCGCTCGAGATAACGCTCATGAGAGCGTCTCGCATATTGCAGCGGGTTGTAGACGACGTGGACAGGGTCGCTGAATGTCAACGGCTGCATGTCCCTGCACAGGGATCTGGACATGGAGATGACATCGTCTGCGATGCCGGACCGGACAGGACTCACAACCCTTCGGTCCCGCGTGCAAAGATCACCCGCTTCATCGCGAAGCTTCCGAACATGACGGTGATGTAGTAGATCACCACCGAGACGATGATGGCGTACAGCCCGCTCTTGACCTCGAACTTGACCAGGTTCTCACCCTCCGTCAGGAACAGAAGCAAGGCAAGTGCGAAGACATCGAGCATCGACCACGCCCCGAAGATCGTCGAGAGTCGCCACATGATTCTTCGGAAGGTTCGATTCATCGGGCAGAAGCCGAGGATGATCATTGTCAGCAGTCGCAGACTCGGTATCAAGATCAGCACGGCCAGCATCGTGATGCCGAACACGTAGTATTCCGATTTCAGCAACGCATGAACACTTTCATACACGCTGTAGGAGTTCTTGCTCAGGAACCAGGCCGTGATCTTGAAGTAGGACGTATGGATGGCTTCGTAAAGGGACACCGCTGCAAGCCCGAGCATCGGGATCATCAACCAGTAGATCCAGCCGGATGCCCAGTAGACCGGAGTATGTCGACCCTCCAGAGGGTCCTGCTCGCCCTTGACCTCGCCCTTGTTGAGGAACTCCAGAAGTTCGCACACCATCATGCTGCCGAAAATGGCCGCAAGGAACAGCGTCACACCGATCTTGGGAACGGCTCCGATGAAGAACTGATCATTGGAAAGCACCATGATGATCAGCACGACGAAGACATCCAGCAATGACCAGCGGCCCAGCTGTCGCAACGTGCTCAAGACCTTGTGTCGCCCCGGCCGTGTTGTCGGAATCCAGAGGACACACAGCATCATGCCGATCTTGACGAATGGAAACGTCAGGGAGAAGGCGACGATCAGGATGGCGATCGCATAGAGACCGCCCTCCCACATCAACTGGATCGTGTGTGGAATGCTGTAGTTGCTGTTGTTGAACGGAATCTCGACATAGAGAAACGGGTAGATGAGGGCGGTGATGTTCGAAGCCAACGCCGACAGAAGCAGCAGCATCACGAACGGCGTCCACCATCGCAGTTCCTTGGCAAGCAAGTGACGCTCGACGGTGCCTTCCAGCTTGTGCTTCTTCTTTCGGCCCATACACCCCTCCGGATCAGCTGCCACCTCGAACAGGCCACAGAAACCGGATTCCTTCTATGGGCTCAGCCTAGCACGGCTCCGCTCAAGATGTCGCAAGGAACCCGTGTTGATGCGGGATGAACAGGCAAAGAGACGAGAATCGGGCCATGGACATCATGCCGCCCTCCGACTGCGTTCAGTCGGATCTCAGGGGAGAGAGTCCCGTCTCGGGAATCCGCCAGATCAGAATCAAGGCGATCACACCCGCGGCACCAAGGTAGTAACCCGGTGCCAGACTGCTGCCCGTCAGATCCACAAGCCACTGGGCGATCAGGGGAAACGTTCCCCCAAGGAAAGCGAAGGCCACGTTGTAGGAGATCGACGTTCCTGAATATCTGGTCGAGGTTGGAAACAACTCCGTCAAGGTCGCCGGGTAGACGCCCTGCATCGTTCCGAGAACCAGTGATGCGACCAACGCGGCAATCCATGCGTAGGCGGGAGCCCCCATACCGGCGAGCAGAAACATCGGAACGGCCCAGCAGACGCCCACCAGGAAGGCGCCGCGGATGAAGGGACGACGACCCATGTGGTCGGATATGGCGCCGATGATCAGTGGCAGAACCACTGAAACACCGATCGAGACCGTCACGATCAGGCCCGCCATGGGCTTGGGTAAGGTGCCCTGCGTGGACAGAAACTCGCTGAAGTAGACGGTCAACGCATAACAGAACATGGCGGGAAAACTGATCAGAACAATGGCTCGAAGCAACGGTCCTCGCTGATGGCGAAGACAGTCGCGGATCGGATGCTGGGCAACGCGGCCTGTGGCCTTGGCTTTCTCGAAATGTGGAGAGACGGGCATTCGCCATCGCAACCATGCAGCGCAGAAGAGGATCAGAAGGCCTCCTGCAAAGGCCAATCGCCAACCCCAGGCAAGCAGATCATCTGGACTGAGCATCCATTCCATCAGGGTGTACACCAGTGAACCCAGAAGAATGCCGAGCATGGCCGAACTGACCGTCATGGCGCCATGCAGACCACGTCGGTTGTTTCCTGCATGTTCGGAAAGGTAGGCATTGGCCCCCGTGAATTCTCCGCCAATCGAAATCCCCTGAAGGATCCGGTACAGGATCAGCAGAACCGGTGACAGGAAGCCCACGGTGTCCCATGTCGGAAGAAAGACCAGTCCGATGGTCGGTACCGCCATGACGATCAGCGAAAACAACAGTGCTTTCTTGCGACCGAGACGGTCTCCAATGGAACCGAAGATGATGGCACCCAGAGGTCTCGCGAAATAACCGACGGCAAAGACGGCGAATGCCTTGAGAACGTCGCTGCCATCGCCTCCCGATCCGAAGAACAGGACCGCAATGGATGGCGCGAAGAAGCCGTAGATGACGAAGTCGTACCATTCGAAGAGATTTCCGATCACGCCGGCAGCGATGACCTTCCCTCGCCCCTCCGGCGATTCATCAGCAAGATTGTCCTGGCGGATCGAATCAGGCACTCGTGGATGCTACCGAACACCGCGGGATGTCGAACAGGGTGGCCATGCCCTATGCTGTGTCCAAGACGTCCGGATCGGGCGTGACAAGGAGTTTGACGTGATGAGCACGGCACATACTGATCAGGACCGACCACGTCTCTATGCCGGTGACGGCGACCGACTGCTGGAGGCCGACCGGAATACGGATCGCATCGTTCTCCTGCCCTCCTCGGACCCCAAGCAAGCCACCATCGGTGGTGGAGAAATCAGAATCCAGTGGGGCCAGAGCCTGCTCCGGGACGTGCTGGCCGGCCGATATCGAACGGTCGTCTGCGGCATCAACGACACCGACAACTCCCACGGCATCATCGGCACCCTGCTCGAGATGGTCACGACCAGCCAGTGGACCATCGAATCAGCGACGTCGTACGCAAAGGTTTTCCAGGATGCCATCGGCCTGCACGACCGTCATGACAATGAGCCCTATGTGCTGAAGTTCGATCTTGACAGCCTTCTCATCATTGCCATCCTTCGACCCAAGAACAAGGATTTCTTCACGCCGACCGATCTTGAACGTGGATTCAGGACCGTCTCGAAGATGCTCGAGAAGCGGCGTGATCGACAGGCGGTCGCGAGTGTCAGCTTCCTGGGGGCGCACTCGAACAAGCTGCGCAATGAGGACGGCAGCGAGCCACCATTCGAAACCGTGCTGAAATCCATGTACAACGCGGGCTATCGTGGCGACGTCTATCCAAGCCTGGCGATGTGGCACTCTGCGCCGACAGGCGTCTTCGCAACCTATCCATTCCCGGAAAGCCTGGACAGGATGCGAGACGGTTCTTCCTGACGAATCAGTCCCGTCCCCCATCACGATCACTCGTCCGCTGGAATCTGCGGAAGGCCGCCTGCGCCTGCTCGGGGTTCACCAGGGGGAGGACCATCACAGCAGCTGTGATCGACAGTGCGGAAATCAGATAGATCTGGTTGTAGGTGACGTCGTCCTCCATCCAACCACCAAGCTTGTTACCGATCAGACGCGATGCGTTCAGCAGCGCCATGTAAGCGGTGAACTGGGTCGCTGCCACAAGCTTCCAGGACACGCCCATGAACAACGCGAAGAGGGACACCGAGAACATGCCTCCAAGTCCTGCCTCGAGAATCATGATGGTCACCATCGAGATCCCGTTGTCCCAGTAGGGCCTGGTCAGGGCGAAGATGATCCACAACCCGGCGGAACAGAGTCCACTCACGGCAGCCAGTCTTCTGGGGCCGACAGCATCTGCAAGGAAGCCGCCCAGGATGGCCCCCGCCAGACCGACGAAGGCGATGGATCCGGTCGTACCGGTATAGCTTTCCAGTTCCCACCCGAGTTCCTCCAGCATCAGCTTTGGAAAGTACACGGCAAAGAGGCCTGTACTGATGGACGCCAGCAAGGCCAAGAGCACGCCAGCAGCTGTCGGAAGCGTGAGGAAGGCACGAAGAATGTTCAACAGCGTGGTGGCAATCCTGCCGAGGGTGAGACGATCCGGATCGGCAATGTTCCGATCCGCATTCGACAGGGAGTCCTGATCTCGAGTCCGTACGACACCGAGTAGACGATCACCTTGACGTTCCCTGAGGAACAGCGGCAACAGCATGATCAACCCGATGCAGACGGCCAGGACCAGAAAGGCCGCCTCGATGCCGTTTCGAACAACGACCATTCCAAGGGCGGCACTGCCGATCGCCAGGCCTCCATAGTTGCACCCGTACATCAAACCATTGACACGCCCCCGCTCTTCCGGCCTGAGGAGATCGACTGCCAGGGCATCAACGGAAACATCCTGGAGCGCCACGAAACAATTGAGAAGGAACAGGCACCATCCAAGAGTCGATGGGTCATCCAGCAGGCCGGGTACGAGGCCCATGACGAGAAGCAACGCGATGACGATCGACTGCGACAGAAGAATCCAGGGCCGGCGTCTGCCCATGGCCGGAATGCCGATCAGATCGATCAACGGCCCCCACATCCATTTGAATGACCAGGGCAGACCGACCATGATCAGGAGTCCACTGATGGCATCCGGTGTCATGCCCTCACGAGTCAGATAGGCGATGACCGTGATGGCAATGAAGCCATAGGGAAGTCCTTGCGCCGCATACAGTGCACAGAGCGTGATGAGTCTGAGAATCGAACTGGACTGGAGGTCCCATCTCGATCCGCCGGATCGTCGTCCGATGTCAGGATCGGGCGGTGGCTGCGGCGTCGGCATACATGGCTTCCAGTTGAGAGGCGATTCGATCGACCGCGAGATTCTCAAGCACCCACTCGCGTCCCATGCGCCCCATGGTTTCACGCTTGGCTGGATCCTCCAGCAGCGGAATCAGTTCTCTGGTGATCGCATCGGCATCCTGATCGACGGCGATCCCACCACCACTGTTCACGACTTCACGCCACGTATCGACCAGATTGGTGGTCATCACCGGCGTCCCACACGCAAGCGCCTCGAACTGGACGAATCCGAAGTTTTCCTGACTTGTGGGCAGAACGAAGACATCGGCCGCCTGGTAGAGGGAGAACTTGAGGCTTCCATCAACATGACCGAGGAAATGGACTCGATCATCCAGACCTGCCTGGGCAACCTGCTGACGTAGACGGTTCACATACTGGTCATCCCCGCTGCCGACGACGGCAACCTGAACAGGATGACCGGATGCACAGAGCTTCGAAGTGGCCTCGATCAGATGTTCGATTCCTTTCTTGACATGGATCCGGCTCAGGAAGATCAGAACAGGACCATCTTCAAGAAAGGCATAGGTGTTTCGAGCCTCGTTCGGACCGGGCAGATCGGCATAGGGTTCCAGATCGATCAGATTGGGCACCACTCGTCCCCGGCCTCCGGGGAACCACTTGCCGGACTGGGCCAGCTCATCGTCTGCCGTGCAATGCACGAATGCAGCACCCTCAAGCAGGCGACGACCACGAAGCTTGAGATAGACACGTTTCTTCAGACCGCCCTGAGTCATGCACCAGTCGTCGAGCATCCCTCGGAGGCTGATGACATAGGGAAGCGAAGCCGAACGGGCCAGGGCCCCCAGCTGACTGTTGGCCGGTTCCCAGGGACCATGCAGCTGGAGCACATCCAGACGGGACATGAGCTCCGCCATCGGTTCCAGTTGAGCCCGTCGAAAGAAGCCACCGGGATAGGCAGGCGTGGGAAGTTCGAGGACATCCGGGCCATCCCCGCCCTCGAGCCATTCCCGTGGCACATCGCGGCTCATCGTCGTGACCAGCGTGACCTCATGGCCACGCGCGTGCAGCACCCGACTGAGATCGACCACGGCCCGTGGCGGTCCCCCATCTTCGAAATCGACGCGATGCATGTACTGCGCAATCCGCACGGCCATCGGCCTCCTGACGGTTCATGTGTGGAACAGCCACAACTGATCGACAGAATAGTCTGTGGAGAACTCGCATGGAGCCGGGATCGGAGCCTTTGGCCTGATACTATCCAGACATGGAATTCAACCCCTCCGATGCCGGTCAATCAAGTGGATATGAACTGCTGCCAGAAGGCACCTATGACATCGAGGTCATCGATGCCGAGGAACGAACCAGCCAGAAGGGCAACGAGATGATTGCCCTCACGCTTCAGGCTCAGCACCCCGACGGCTATTCCGTCCGGATCTGGGACTACCTCGTATCCGTCGCGGCTGCGACGTTCAAGATCGAACAGTTCTGTGCAGCTGCGGGCCTTCAGGACAAGTTCAAGGCGGGTCGACTGCTGGCTGATGACTGTGTCGGCAAGAAGCTCTCCGCCAAGATCGAGATCGAGTCGGGCCGTGACAACTATTCGGACCGAAACTCGATTCGCGAATACGTCACCTCAGGATCGACGGCCAAGGGCATTGCCACGCAACCGGGCACGACCGAGACACCGAAGCCGATCGCCGAAGAAGAAATCCCCTTCTAGGGCAGAACGACATCAGATCCAATGCACAACGCCCTCCAGCCAGATGGCTGGAGGGCGTTTTCGAACCACATGCTGCAGAGGCTGTGTGCTCAGTTCCGGCGACGCCTGCGTGTGCCGGCCAGGCAACCGGACAGACCGAGAAGCGCCAACGCACCGGGTGCCGGAATCGGTGAGGCGACTTCGATATCGACGAATTCTCCCGTGGTCAGAGTAATGCGTGCAATGGCCGAGTTCGGAGCGAACTGTGTCGCATCGGTCGACGCAAAGAGCATGCGCGATGACTCACCGGAAAAGATGCCTGCGGTACCGGACCAGGGGCCGGACCACTCGATCTTTTCACCATTGGCACTGCGATCCGCCTTGGCAGGATCCTTCAGACCCATGGCGTCGAGTCTCCAGTCGACATCCGTTGTCCAACCACCGAATCCATTGCGACCGATGCTGTCGATCACGCCATTGAGGCCGGCTTCTGAACCGATGATCTGCAGATCGAAGGTCAACTCACCTGAACTGTTCTCGAAGACGAGTGATTCCAGCGTGCCCTGGAACAGCACGGCACCTGAAGAGTGCAGGATGTTGAAGTTGTCCATCTGACTGTGGACCAGCGTGCCGTAGGCATGTGGCGAACTGAAGGCATCCGTTCCACCCGTTGAAACCGAACCACCGGGGGTCAAGGGACCCGCCAGAGCGGTTCCAGTCATGATCATGGATGCTGCGGCTGCTGCTATGAATGTTGTACGTGTCATATTGGGCTCCTGTCTGAAAGCGATGAAGTCCCGGGTACAGCGCGTACACGAAGGGTGATGACCATGTGCCAGAGGACATGATCAACCCGGACATGTGCACCGGAACGACATGATTCCGTACAGATGGCCTGCGATCCTCAAGAGGACCATCTCACACGATTGATGAGAAATGGGAGAAAAACGGCGTGATCAGTCCTGATCGACGATCTTCCGCATGATGACCTCTGTTTCTTCAAGCTCCGACTTGTACTTGCGAGTACTCGCCAGACAGAGGATGAAGAACAGCGCCATGAATGCAAGCCAGAGGACGTTGGTAAGCAGGGTTGCGAACATGACGGACTCCCAGCAAGGTTCCGGAACGGACCCGCAGCCTCATCGGCCAGCCGGGTTCCGGAGAGTGACATGGTATCAGTCCGGAGAGGACGATGATCGGGCTCTTCGCCGATCGCGGCAGACGATCTCGAATCCGGCCTCCCGGAACGCCTCGATCACCTCCTCGGGCTCGTCAGTCGTGACTTCCCGCACACCCGATCGAACGAGATCGACCGCCCTGGCGGGATCATTGACCGTCCAGACCCCATGAATCAACCCGACGGATGCCAGACGTTTCGACAGGAATGCAGGGTGGTTCACACTCGTATCGAGTCCATCGACGTCGAGGCTGCGAGCCAGCGTCATGACCTGCTCCAGATCGAATGGCTGCCCCACTCGTGCCCCTCTGCCCGGACCCGCTCGCCAGAAGACCGACCATTCCGACTGCGATCCATCACCTGGCTTGTCCTCGAATGACATCAGCCACAGGATCGGTGTCGTTTGGCAGTGAACTCGACAGGCCCGAATCGTGTCGACGTTGAAGCTGATGATCATCACGCGTTCACGATCTACCAGGCTCGCCTCGATGGCCTGCATGACGGGAACCGCCGCCTCTGGACCGCTCTTGATCTCGATCACCAGCCCTTTGTCCGCAGGAACCCTGGTCAAGGCCTCCGACAGCGTCGGCATGCGGAGGCCGGCCCAGTGCGGAGACTTCCATGAACCCGCATCCAGCGTGCGGATGTCCTCGAGGGAAGCTCGGTCGATCGCGATGGCCTTGTCTGCTCGATGCGCTGAATCGAAATCATGAGTGAGCATCGGAACACCGTCACCGGACAGGATGACATCGCACTCCACCCAGGTCGCCCCATGCTCCCATCCCCACTCGAGGGCGGGCAGCGTGTTCTCAGGTGGTCGCTCGGGATGCTGGTCGCCGCCTCCAGCACCTCGGTGTGCAACGACACCCACCTGTGGAGCGTTCTCCACTGGTTCATTGAAACCACCCGGCAGAGCGATTGGTGTCAGAAACAGGCTCATGATCACGAGGACTCCCATTGGATCGTCTCCCGGTGACGCTGCCAAACAGTTCGACATGGTGCCATGCTGGCAGCCGCCCAAGGGGCCAACATGAGTTTAGAGCAGCGTAGACCGCATTCCGATTTCGGTATGCGGATTGCATGGTATCCCGGCACAGCCGACACGAGTCGGCAATCGATTGAACGAATTCTTCTCAGGAAGGAGATCAAACCCGCGGCCTGGAGGCGACTCCCGAACACGAACAAAAAAACAGCACCGCCACGTGCACAAGATGTTCGGAAACTTCAGGAACGCGGTTTTTCATGCTACTCGCCATCGACAGGAATGCCGCCGCGTGTCGTTACCGTTGACCACAAGGACATCACCCGTCACGGGACACCACGGCCAACCCGAAGGGTGCCACAGGGATGATTCATGACTGGCCTCGAAACCGAAATGGGAGGCACATGACAACCCGCTGACCAGGCCTGCCTGACCTGCATGAAAGACAACTCAGCCACGCCTTGACATGAGGGGATGGCCTCCGCCGTACGAGTCGGTCGGCGGAGGCCAGTTTTTGGCTTTTCAGACGAGCTTCATCGAGACTGAACGCTGAAACGCCCTCCAGATGCCCCCTGAAGTGACGGAACATGGCACAATGGTCCTGCACATTGATGCTCGTCAAACCACCGACATTCAGAGCGCTTGAACTCCCGTCGCCCAAGAAGCCGCTGGGTCTGCTTGGTCGCATCTGCGCGAGAATCGGCGCAAGACTTCTGAGCGTGTACAAGATTGATGATGTCTCTGCGAGCATCGTTGAACGCTGCAAGACATGTCCACACCAGCACGCCCTTGAACAGCTTCACATCGATTGGGAAATCACGGCATCGGATCTGGAACAGATTCCAGAGAACGGCCCCGTCCTCCTGGTCTGCAACCATCCTTATGGTGGCGCGGACGGCCTCGTGATCTGTGCAGCACTCAACAAGGTGCGACAGGATTTCAGCATCCTCACCAACTACCTGCTGATGTCGCTTCCAAAGCTCCGGGATTCATACCTGCCTCTGAATCCCTTCGATGAGAATGCAGCAGACAATCGCCGAACACTGAAGACTGCGATCAAGCGACTCAAGGAAGGCCAGCTCGTCATCACGTTTCCTGCTGGCGAGGTCTCCCGAAGCACATGGCGAAAATGGTCCGTGACCGATGCGCCCTGGTCACAGTCGGTTGCGACCATGGCGATTCGAGGAAACGCGACCGTCATTCCGGTCTATTTTCATGGACACAACTCGCTCGCTTTCCAGCTGGCGGGTCTCATCAGCCCGACCATGCGGACCGCTCTGCTCGCGAGACAGCTTGTCAACAAGGTCGGTCGGTCCATCCGCGCTTCCATCGGCCGGCCGATCACCCAGGAGAAGATCGCGGAATTCACCGACCGTGAAACCCTCACCGAGTACTTCCGAGGTCGTGTGTACATGCTCTCGGGCAGAAGGCGGGAATCGGATGCCTCCGTCTCACCACCAGCTCAGGCTGCGAGAACGAATCCACTCCTGCCGGAAATCACCGTGGCCGATCGTTGTGCGGATGAAGTCATGGCGTTGTCCGAACGTCAACGCCTGGTCGACAGCGGCAATCTTTCCGTCTACCTCGCAAAGAGCCGTCAGATCCCCAACATTCTTCATGAGATCGGTCGACTTCGCGAGATGACCTTCAGGTGCGTCGGTGAGGGCACTGGGAATGACGTGGATCTCGATCAGTTCGATCGAGCCTATCGCCATCTCTTCGTCTGGAACCACGATGAACAGGAGATCGTCGGTGCCTATCGCCTTGGGCTGAGCGATGAAATCATGAGAATGCGAGGCGTCAAGGGACTCTACACCTGGACGCTGTTCGATTTCGACAAGCGACTTCTCGAGACGCTTGGTCCAGCCGTCGAACTGGGAAGATCATTCATACGGCCGGAGTATCAGAGGAGCTTCAAACCCCTGATGCTCCTCTGGAGAGGCATTGCCCGCTTCATCACACTCAAGCCGAAGTACCGCTACTTCTTCGGTGTGGTCAGCATCAGCAACGAGTATTCAGCTGCCTCGAAACGGTTGATGACCGACTTCGTCTCATCAACGTGCATGGTGAATGACTACGAGAATCTGATCCGTCCTCGCAACCCCCATCAGCCGAAGCAGCCACAACACTGGGATCTCGAGAGCGTGCGGCATGCCTGCAGCGAGCTTCAGGACGTGGAGGAACTGGTCCGGGACATCGAGAATGGCAAACAGGGTGTGCCGATCCTGATGAAGCAGTATCTCAAGCTGAATGCGAAGCTCATGTCGATGTTCAATGTCGACAAGGAGTTTTCAGATGTGATCGATGGACTCATGCTCGTGGATTTCCTCGATGTCGACCGTCGGATCCTGAACTGGTACTTCGGGAAGGAAGATGCCGGTGTCTTCCTGCGGCACTACGGTCGTGACGATGAAGAGACCTCCGAGATGCCACCACCCGATGAGATCTCCGCGACCGCCTGAGCCCGGCAGACTCATGGCCTTGAGGCGAAATGAACGACCAGCTCATCGAGCTCGCACGTCCTCAGAAGATGTGACGAACCATCTCCAGACCGCATCGGAATACGGGCCGTGAATACGGGATTCCCGGCAAGTCGATGGGGTCCAGGCCGACAGGCCAGAACCCTTCCGCCGGGAAGGTGCTGATGACCGATGAACAACGTCCCTCGAAGATCCACCTCGCCGCCCCGCCATCGGGATGGCCAATCGAGCTCGATGACAAGCCAGTCCTGACCATCCGCGTCCTTCTGGATCCGGCGACATCTCGGAGTAGGCGGATCCAGGACTCGAGCAAAGTCCATCGCGACCGGTGAAGCCGCTCCGACAGTTCGAGGCGACAGTTGATGCCCAACCGATTGCAGCAGCCACCATGACATGATGGCACACGTCAGAAGAACCAACTTGTGGATCGAGTTCATGCTCGACTCCTCCCAAAAGGGCTCAGGCCCTCTGGACCTGCGGCCTCGAGCACATCGACCCGGATCGATCACCGCAGCATGCGCATCGCGATATGCTCAACCTTCACATGGGAGTACTGACTGCATGAAGATGACGACCGGCATAATCGGAACCCTCTGCGTGGCCACCGCATGGCTCATGACCGCCTGTCAGGGACCGGACCCCAGCTCCTTCGCCCAAGTCCATCATGGGATGAGCCAATCCCAGGTCATCAAGTTGCTGGGTGAACCCTCCTCACGGTGGGAGCCACGACCGCCCTTGAACGGTGAACCGGCACCCGACTGGTCTGCCCGATGGCAATACGGCGACACGCTCAGTTCGACTGCATCCACCGCGATCGGTCCGGATATCGCACCCGACAGTGTGTGGGTGATCGTGTTCGACCAGGCGGGTACGGTGATGGACTACCGGCCTCCAATCGAGACCGATGATGCCTTCCCGATGCGAAAACCACCCAAATGATCCGGTCTCCAGGACAGGCCGTCCGGTTCGATCCAAATCCGGAAGTGGTATGCTGATTGAATCATGACGAGCAACCCAACCTCCCAACCAGACTGGCTGACCGAAGAGGTGAAGGGGACTCATCTCTATGTTCAGCCCACGGCAAAGACGCTCAATGAAGCCGAAGGCCGATCCCTGACCGAGTACCTGAGAAGCCGCCTCGATGACGATTCGAGCCTCACGGGCGTCGCCCTTGATCTCTCGAAGGTCGAGCTCATCACCAGCCCCGCCATCGGCGCCCTGATCGTGATTCACAAGCGGCTCAACGGATCGAACCGGACACTGGTCCTCTTCAATCTGTCGGGCATGCTGGCCGAGGCATTGGCATTCCTGAAGCTGGACAACGTCTTCACCATCTGCCCCGCTGCCAAGGATGTCGAAAAGGCCCTTTCTGCACGCTGAGAGGGAATTATCTTTCGATGTCGGAGGACCTTTCGTGCGGTGCGCGATACCATGTGGAGCTGCCGACAAAGGGCCCCTGGCGACTGTCGGCACACTGTCAATTCATGCTGATCAGGAGATTCAGACGTGACAACGTCAGGTTCCGGCACCTCAACAACGACTGAAATGCCCGATATCCAGAGCGAGACGGATCGCCGTCGTGTGGCCATCGACAAGGTTGGCGTCAAGGAAATCCAGCATCCCGTGACCCTGGCGACTCCGGATGGGGATCACCAGGAAACCGTGGCGGGCATCAACATGTTCGTGTCTCTTCCAGCAGAACGGAAGGGAACGCACATGAGCCGTTTCCTCGAGGCGTTGAACGAGTACAGAACCGGGCTGAGTCCTGATCGCATCATCGACTTCTGCCATCGCCTCAGAGAAGACCTCGATGCGGAAGACGCCCATGTCGAGCTCTCCTTCCCCTACTTCGTGACCAAGCCGGCACCGGTCACCGGGCTGCCCGGCCTGATGGACTATCCCTGCCGGTTCCTGTGCGACGTCTCGGCACAGCGAGAAGACTTCATCATGAGCGTCTCCGCCGCTGCCACAAGCCTGTGCCCCTGCTCCAAGGAAATCTCCAAGTACGGTGCGCACAACCAGCGATGCCTGATTACTGCCGAAGTCCGATGCGAAGGCATGCTCTGGATCGAGGAACTCATCAAGTACATCGAGTCAGCTGCAAGCTGTCCCGTCTATGCCGTACTCAAGCGACCCGATGAGAAGCTGGTGACCGAGCAGGCCTTCGAGAACCCGAAATTCGTCGAGGACATCGTCCGGGATCTCGCCATTGTCCTCGATGATGAACCCAGAATCACCTGGTATCACATTCGCAGCGAGAACTTCGAGTCGATCCACAACCACAACGCCTACGCGGAAATCACCCGCGACAAGCGCTGAGTCGATCGTCAGGATGATGGAAAGGTCGCCTCGATCTCTCCGGTCGAGCGGTCATACTGCACACCGCTGGATTCCGGAAAACGCTCGAGACCCTCGGCCTGAAGCTGTGGTGCGTGATTCGCCTCGTAATGTCGGTAGGTCGCCCGATCAGGAAAGACATACCGAACCTCAAAGGCCGTGACGGCATCATCCAATCGCACGATCTCCGCAGAGGTCGCACCTGCTGCAAGCACATCATCGATGTGACCGTCCTTCAGCCAGTGCAGCCATTCGGCAGCCATGGCATCCGTCGCGAATTCAGCAGAAACCGTGTATCGAAACATCGATCAGGAACCTGATGTCGGTGGACAGGCCACTGGGGCTACCAGCGCCAGCCGCCGCCCCAACCCCAGCCGCTGTAACCGTTCCAGCCGCCGTTCTTGTACTTCATGGCGTACTTGTAACGTTCGGTTTCCTGTTCGGTGTTGAACTTGTGCTGCTCCCACGCGAACTTGATCCGCTCGTCGCGTTCTTCAGCCATCTGCTGTCTGCGGTCAGCCATCATCTGCTTGGAGTTGGCGACTCGGTTGGCCTCATCGTCAACAGCCTGCCTCGACTTCTCATCAAACTTGGCCTGACGCTCATCCTGGAGTCGGTTGTAACGCTCCCAGGCCCAGTCGACGAAATCCTGAAAATCACCCTTGGACACGAGAAACTCGGACATGTCCTGAACCTTGGCCATGCTGTTGTTCAGATTGACCCAGCTCTTCCGAACGACATCCTCATAGGCCGTGACACGTCTCTGATCTGGTGATTCCGGAAGACCATGCGGCTCGATCTCGCCTTGGTGCTGGACAGCGATGTCCAGGGCCTCGTCGAAGTCGATCTTGAACTGGAGATCCATCATGTCGATGACACCATCCTTGTTCCGATCGCCGAGACGCTTCTTGATGTCGGGAACGTTGTATTCGGACCAGAGATCCTGATCCTTCAGATAGGTCTCCATGTAGTCCGTGACCTTGTTGACCTTCTGCTGATGACTACCAATCGCACTGTTCATGTCTCGCAGCGCATCCATCTTCATCTCAAGCGTCGGCAGCGCCTCGTATTTGGCACGAGCGGCCTGGGCCTGCTCCTGCATGTTCTTCTGCCAGTCTGGATCCATGGCACCCTTCTCCTGGGCAAGAGAGGCGTTCGCCATGCCGATCATCACGATGCTTGTTGCGAGAAATGAAAATTTCATGATTCTGACTCGTTCGTTCCGGATGTACGTACCTTCAGGTACGGATGAGTGAGTTGAACTCGAAGCAGCCTGCGGTGAACACTACCAACCGCCGTAACCGTAGCCCCAGCCGCCACCATAGCCATTCCAGTTGCCGTTCCTGTACTTGTTCGCGTACTTGAAACGCTTGGTGTACTCCTCCATGTTGAACTTGTAGTGATCCCATGCGGTCTGGAGGAACTTCTGGTGTTCGGCCTTCAACTGTGCCTTGCGGGCTTGAAGCTCTTTCTTGGCTTTGTCGGTCTCGGCATTCTGTTCATCGACAGCAGCCTTGGATTTCTCGGCTCGCTCTTTGTCGAAGGCTGCTGCTGCAGCAGCATTCTGATCGGTCGCCCACTCCTTGAAGTCGTCGAACTTGCCCTTCTTCACCAGGTAATCGGACATGGAATTGACTTCCGCCATCTTCTCATGGAGATGGTCCCAGGAGGACTTCACGACGTCCTTGTAGGCGTCGGCTCTTCTCTGGTCAGGTGATTCGTCATCGGCCTCACGAGCCATGTTGACTTCATGCTGTTCAGCGACATCAAGTGCCTTGTCGAAGGAGAGCTTGAAGGGCAGGTCACTGGAATCAACGCTTCCATCCTGGTTGGTGTCCCCATGGACTCCAGACTCGTAGTCATCCATCATGCCTTGGTCCTTGAGGTACTTCTGCATCATTTCGATGCGGGCATTGGTCTTCCTCATGGAATCGGCCGTTGCATCGTTCATGTCCTGCAAGGCATTCATTTCTTGCTGTGCTGCACTGGGCATCTCGGCGGCGGAATCGCCGGTCGGCTGACCGTGGGCACTGAGACCCAGGCTCAGAAGAGTGATTGTGCTACACAGGAGTGTGGATTTGCGGATCATGATCCAGACCTCATTTGACTGACTTGAAGGGAATGAAAGACGACTCTGACCATGTCCTCGGGGCGTTCCCACAAGTGCCATGGCCCAAGCGTGAGAGTATAGCGATCCCACCTCAGCAAGGCCTGAACGGCGATTTCGCACCCTTGATGGTAGGCTAGTGTTTCCCCCCCAACGAAGCGTCAGGGGGGACCCCCCAACGAAGCGTCAGGGGGGACCCCTGAGCTTACAGACGAGGAATCCCATGACCACCACAACGCTGTCACGACGAGGGGTTGATGCACCCTCCTCTCCCATCCGGGCCCTGGCTGCCGCCGCTCGAAAAGCTCAGGAAGCCGGGAGAAACGTTCATTACATGAACATCGGTCAACCGGATATCGCGACGCCTCGAGGCATGATCGAGGCATACAGGAACTACGACGAGAAGGTTCTTGCGTATGCCCCGAGCGATGGCTTCCAGGATTACCGCGAAGCGTTGGCCTCCACCTACTACAACCGGGTGATCGGAGATCAGCCACCGATCACAGCGGATGACATCGTCGTCACGGTCGGCGGTTCCGAAGCACTGCTCTTCGCCATGGCGTCCATTACCGATCCGGGCGATGAACTGCTGGTCTGCGAGCCCTACTACACCAACTATCACGGCTACGCGCATCTGCTTGGCGTGGAGACCTCACCGGTCACGACACATGCCAAGGACGATTACCGGATTGATCCTGCCAAGATCGAAGCGGCGATCACCGGCAAGACACGGGGACTGGTCCTGCCGACCCCCGGGAACCCGACCGGACTCGTCCTCTCACACGAGGAACTCTGCGACATCGCCGCGATCTGTGATCGCCATGGCCTCTTCTTCATCTGTGATGAGGTCTATCGGGAGTTCATCTATGACGCCCCACTGGGAACCCTGGCCCCGTCTCTCCTCGCGGTCCCGGGTGCCCACGACCAGGCCATCATCATCGATTCCGTCTCCAAACGTTACAGCGCGTGTGGAGCGAGAGTCGGATGTCTCGTCACCCGCAACCGGGAAGTTCGCAAGGCCGCACTGCATTTCGGCCAGGCCCGACTGTCGCCGGCAACGGTTGATCAGCATGCCGCCATGGCGGCGCTTCAGACTCCGCAGACGTATTTCAACGACGTCGTGACCGAATACAAGGGAAGACGCGACACGTTGGTTTCAGGCCTCAAGGGCATCGGCATCGATGTGAATCCTCCACAGGGGGCGTTCTATCTCGCCGTCCCCCTTCCAGTCGATGACTCCGATCACTTCGCACACTGGCTGGTGAGTGAATTCGATCTGGATGGTGAGACTCTGTGCGTAGCGCCGCTTGGTGGTTTCTACAGCACCGATGGTCTCGGCAAGAATGAAGTCCGCATGGCGTACGTTCTCGAACAGCCAATCCTCAAGAGATGCATCAACATTCTGGAAGAAGGCCTGAAGGCCTACAAACCCGGTTGATCATTCGGAACTGCGTTCGGTGGACGGATCCGAATCAGGCTGCACAGTGAACTCGGCACCCGGATGCTGACGGCCGGCCCAGTGACCGATGCGTGCGATTGTGCGTCCACTGGAATCGGCGAGTTTGAGCAAGCCGTGTCCTTCGCTGCTGACCGTCATGAACGCGATGGCATCTCCGTCGGCATCGAGAATGGCCAGAGAACCCGATTCGTTTCCGGCCCTCAGGGTCACCATGGGAACGCCCTCTTCATCGCGAAGAAACATGTGCGCGCCGACACTTGGATCAATCCCCAGATTGATCCTGGGTCGGTTCCGTTCATCAACCAGAACCAGGGAACGAGCCACCAGTCTTTCGGTGATTTGATTTCCGCCATCTCGAACGATCGACGCCCGATCAAGCGAGGCGCCCGCCAGAAGCAGGATGAACGGCAGACTGCACAGGATCGGCATCCAGGCCATCCTGATTCCTCGGGTCCGTTCAAGCCTTCTCAACCGCTCTTCGACATGGTCCATGATGATCTCCTGATCCTGAAAAGGTGACTTGCGAGGGCACTGGTGTGGAATCAACGACTCGACAACCGGAATCATCGCGGGAACCGCTTTCTGCGGCTACCCTCACGACATGGACATCCGAAAGAAGCCAGACATCCAGCAATCACTCCGTCATCTGACCTCCGCCGCCGTATTCATGAGTCTGCTGCTGGGCTGCACCAGAGGTGAAGCGCAGACCGCTTCGGATCCTGAACTCACCCGCCTTCAGGGGGTCGTCTACGAGGACGAGAATCGAAATGGAGTCCGGGACGAACGTGAAAAGGGGCTGGCCAGAGTCCGCGTCTCCAATGGCCGGGATGTCGTCCTCACGGATGTGCGAGGACGCTGGTTTCTCGATGCCAGACCGGATGACACCATCTTCGTCATCAAGCCACGACACTGGATTCCACCACTCGACCAGGACGGTCTGCCGCAGTTCTCCTACGTGCACAACCCGAAGGGATCCCCTGCTGATCTCGATTACGAAGGGGTCGCACCGACACCGGAAGATCCGGGTGTCATCTACTTCCCTCTGTACAGAAATCCGATCGAGGAAGAGGGCGACTTCAAGGTTGTTCTGATGGGCGATCCCCAATCACGCGATCTGACCGAAGTCGACTACCTGGCTCGAGACATTGCAGAGCCACTCGTGGGAACCGAAGCCTCCTTCGGTGTCGGGCTCGGTGATCTCGTGTTCGATGACCTCGACATTCTTCCTGCACACAACACCGTCATGGGCAGAACAGGCATTCCCTGGTTCAATGTCTACGGTAATCATGACATGAATTTTGACGTGGCCGAGGATGCGCTCGCAGACGAGACATGGCAACGAATCTATGGTCCCGCCACGTATTCCTTTGACTGGGCGACGGCTCACTTCATCGTCCTGGACAATGTGTATTACGAGGGCAACGGCAAGTATCGTGGTGAATTCACTGAAGACGTTCTGGAATTCGTCGAATCGGATCTGGAACACATCGGCAAGCAAACCCTCGTGGTCCTGCTGATGCATATCCCATTAAGCGGTGTGCGCAATGCGGATGAACTCCTGAGACTCATCGCCGATCGTCCCAACACGGTCTCCTTCGCCGCCCACTACCACTTTCAGAAGCATCAGTTCATCGACTTCCCTTCCGACACGAATCGGACTGAACCACATCACCATCTGATCAACAGCACGGCTTCAGGCAGCTGGTGGAAGGGCGCACCGGATGAGTATGGCATTCCACACACCATGATGAGATGCGGTGCACCCAACGGTCACACGATGCTCGGGATCCGTGACTTCGACTATGAACTTCGGTTTGTTCCAGCCGGATTCGATGACGATCAGCAGATGCATGTCTTCCTGCCCGGCTCGATCCCGCAATCCAAGGTCGCACAGACCGAGGTGGTCGCGAACATCTGGTTCGGCTCTTCGAGATCGAACGTACGAATGCGGGTCGATGAAGGACCCTGGATGACGATGCGACGTGACGCCAGACCGGACCCCTATTTCGAAATGGCCAAGCTGTCCGAATCAATCAATGGTCAGACCCGTGGCAGGCCCATGCCGGACCCCAGCCAGTCCTCCCACATCTGGGTCGCGACCTTGCCTGATGATCTTCCACCGGGAGGTCACATCGTCGAGGTGGAGTCGACCGACATGTTCGGAAACGTCGATCACGGACATCGAATCTTCCGTGTCACACCCGAGGCGAACTCCAACCGGTGAAACTCAACATCGTCATGAAGTTCATCATCTCCGTGGGCGTGCCCATGGTGGTGATCTATGTGCTCCTGAGTTTCGCGAATTTCCGATCTCTCTCGGATCTGGTCCAGCGAGAAGGCGCCTTGCGTTCCAACGTGTCCGCCGAGCTGGTCGCCAACTATCTGGATGGCAGACTCATCACCATCGGAACCGCGGCTCGAGTCATGGTCGATTTCGCAGAGCTCGATCCCACTGCCGCTCGCAGCAAAGCGCCCCCGCTGCTGATCAAGCTTCTTGAAACCGAATCCTTGATCGATTCCACTTCGATTGCATGGGGTGATCCGACCGTTTCATTCAAGAGCGGGCAACGTGCGTATCGGCTTCAGAATCAGGTGAAGACCACCGACCTCAACACCCAGGACTTCACTCATCTGATGGAGGACTATGACCGATGCACGAAACCCGGAGGTGGATGGATCGGACCACTCCCCCCGACGGAGGACCTCGCACACCGTTGCGAGTATCTCCATCCGATCATGCAGGACGACAAGATCATCGGGCTTCTGACGGTCGTGATCAATCTTGAGGATCTTCATGACGAAGCCGCCAAGGCACTACCGGTCGCATCTCGTTTCGTGATCATCAACGATCGCTGGATCGTGATGTCCAGCACCAAACCGGAGGACATCGGAAAACCCGTCATGGACATGATCAAGGGTCCCGATCGGGAGAATCTGGAGTCCTTCCTGACCAAGATCACGACCGAGCGTCGAGCTGGGCAACGATCCAATTCGACGGCAGTTCCCATGGAATACGACGGTAACCAGTACTGGATTGCCTGGTCGATGATGGATGAACCCGATTGGATTCTGGTCGATGCGGTTCCACAGGCGGTGATGCTGGAACCCGTGTATTCACTCATTCAACGCGACACGATGATCCGCCTGATCGGAATCGCCGTGATCATCCTGGCCGTCATCATCAGCAGCCTGCTCCTGACCCGCCGATTGAGGAGACTGCATTCGGCCATGGAGATCGCCCAGGGCGGTGACTTTTCCGTACGAGTCACTCCCGGTCGTGGTCGAGATGAACTCACTCGGCTGGGCGTGGGTTTCAACAACATGCTGGAAGCCTTCACGAGGAACCGCAATGCGCTGGCAGCCGTCGAGGCCGAACGGATGGCGGTGGATCGAGAACTCGACATCGCCAGGAACATCCAGGAATCGCTTCAACCGCAGTTGCCGCCGACTTTCCAGAAGGATGCGGACATCGAGATCGCAGCGGTCAATATCGCCGCACGCCATGTCGGTGGCGACTTCTACGACTACTGGATCATGGATGACGATCACCTGGCATTCATGATCGGCGATGTCTCGGGCAAGGGGATCCCCGCTTCCCTGTTCATGGCGGTCACACGGACCACGATCCGTATGGTCGCCGGACGTGAAAGGAATCCCGCAAAGATTCTCGCCTACACCAATGAATCACTTCTGAAGGACAACAATCAGGGGATGTTCGTCACACTCTTCCTGGGTGTCTGCAATATCAAGACAGGACATCTCCAGTATGCCAATGCCGGACATCATCCCGCGTTGATCAAACCGGAATCGGGCAGCATTCGCATCGCCTGCGAGGCCACGGGAACCATTCTCGGAACATTGCCGGACGCCACCTGGACGATGGACACCATCCAGCTTGATGCCGGAGATCATCTCATCCTCTATACCGATGGCCTGACGGAGGCTCACACCGACACCGACAACGACACGATGCTCGAAGTCGAGGGTGTCGAGCAACACCTTGCCAAGCACACCTGTCGGACCGCTCAGGATGTCTGTGAACATCTCATCCAGCTTGCGGTCGATGTCCAGGAAAGCCATCTGTTCGATGATGTCACCGTCATGGATCTCTTCAGACATGGCAACGGCACTTCTCTGCCCGCTTCTGACAATTCCAATGGGGCCGAGGGGCGGTCCTGACCGTATAGTCAGAGGATGGAATCAACACCCTCACCTCGCGGAGTCCTCGATAAGGACGTGAGCCGACTGGATGTGGACGGCACGTTCTCGGTCACGTGGACCCACCGCCTGAGGTTCACACGGAATGTCCTGGATCCGGACAATTCGCTGATCGACTCGTTGATTCCAGCTCAACCCAGGCCGATCCGGGTGCTTTCGATCCTTGACAGCGGGCTCGTGGAGGCCCAGCCGACCCTCGTGAATCAGCTGGATCGCTGGCTGACACCCCGGGCAGAACAACTCGTCCCCGCTGGACCTCCTCTGATTCTTCCCGGCGGTGAGCAGGCCAAGACAGGCTGGGACGCCTTCGAGCAAACAGCCCAAGCCATTGCCAAGGGGCATGTCTGCCGCCAGTCGCTCGTCCTGATCTTCGGAGGCGGGGCCGTACTGGATGCTGCCGGTTTCGCGGCAGCAACATCCCATCGAGGCGTCAAGGTCATTCGACTGCCCTCCACCACGCTCGCCCAGGGAGATTCCGGCGTCGGCGTGAAGAATGCGATCAACGCCTTCGGAACCAAGAACTTCCTCGGAACGTTTGCACCCCCCCATGCCGTCGTCAACGACACCAGTCTTCTGGCCAGTCTGGATGACCGTCACTGGCGAGGTGGATTGAGCGAAGCCGTCAAGGTCTCTCTGCTGAAGGATCCCGATCTCCTTCAATTGATCGAACAGAACACGCAGCCGCTGTTGAATCGAGATCTTCAGACGATGGAAGATGTGCTCATCGAATCCGCCAGGCTGCATCTGGATCACATTGTCAATGGTGGCGATCCATTCGAGAACGAGGAAGCAAGACCGCTCGATCTGGGCCACTGGTCCGCTCATCGGATGGAGGCGATCTCCGAGTGGCAACTGTCCCATGGAGATGCCGTTGCGATCGGACTTGCACTGGACATCACCTACGCGACGAAGATCGGAATGCTTCCGGAAGCCAAGGCCCAACGAGTCATCGAGTGCCTTCGAGCCCTGGGCTTCCTCGAATCGACGCCGACTCTTGATGATCCGGACACCCTGCTCCAGGGCCTCGAGGAATTCCGCGAGCACCTTGGCGGACAGCTCGCCGTCCCGTTGGTGTCCGACATCGGTGTGGCGACCGAGGTCGATGAAATCAACATGTCAGCCATGCGGGACTCGATCCGGGATCTGCGTGAAACGATCTCCTGAGACGGACGCCTTGAATCCGATCCATGGGACGCGGGGAACGCCTGGATGATCAGGTGTCGTGGTCTTCATCCGAATTCGAAATGCCCGCCACGCTTTCGAGCCGATTAGAATCAACAGACCATGCCAGATCCCATTCCATGCCCGATGACCCGCGAACAGGTTGCGGATGCCTACTTCCTGGAGCATCGGGCCAAGCTGCTTGATATCGCCGCGTTCCTTGACCGCCTTGACCGAGCCCACTCGGACGACGCAGAGGAGGATTACCGGATCACGGCCTTCCGCAGCTGCATCACCCTGCTGATCGATGGCCAGGCTGATCGTGCCATGCGGATCCTCAATGAGCTCAGCGATCAGTCTTCCGAACCCATCGATGCCGCTCCGATGAAAGGCGCGATCGGAGCACCCCCGCCAGCATGAAGTACATCGATCCACACATCCACATGGTTTCGCGGACGACCGACGACTACAGCAGGATGGCACTTGCCGGATGTGTCGCCATCACGGAGCCCGCATTCTGGGCAGGTTTCGACCGGAGTTCGCCACGTGGCTTCGAGGACTACTACAGACAACTGACGGAAACCGAGCCCGCCAGAGCAGCGCAGTACGGCATCCATCATCACTGTTGGCTCTGCGTCAACCCGAAGGAAGCGGAAGACATCGGATTCGCTCGGGAAGTCATGTCGATCATTCCCGACTTCATGGATCGACCGAATGTCCTGGGCATCGGTGAAATCGGACTCAACAAGAACAGTCGCAACGAACTGGTCATCCTCGAAGAACATCTCGCACTTGCCAAGAACATGAATCAGCTGGTCCTTGTTCATACGCCGCATCTCGAGGACAAGCTCAAAGGCACACGGCTGATCATGGATGCGATCGCCAATGCCGGTCTCGACCCGGATCGAGTTCTGATTGATCATGTCGAGGAACACACCGTTTCGGAGGTACTCGATCGAGGCTTCTGGGCCGGCATGACGCTGTACCCTGAGACCAAGTGCACACCCCAGCGCGCCGTGGATATTCTCGAACGGTACGGCACGGAACGCATCTGGATGAACTCCGCTGGCGACTGGGGCCCCAGTGATCCACTGGCCGTTCCGAAGGCCCAGGTCGAGATGCGTCGAAGAGGCCATACCGATCAGATGATTCATCGTGTGACCTGGGAGAACCCCAAGACGTTCCTGTCGCGATCCCAGCGGTTCAACGTGGAAGATGCCTGAGTTCGCGGCACCACCTACCGTCGGCTATTGCACCAATGTGCACGCTGGAAGCACGCTGGAAGAACTGCTCGTCAATCTTGAATCCCATGTTCCTGACATCCGATCTCATCTCGGCAATGACGACCGGCTTCCGATCGGAATCTGGATCTCACGAGACTGTCTCGATGAACTGATCGGCCTGGGCATTGAACCACTGAAGAACAGACTCGACAGTCTTGAGGTCGAGGTCTTCACCATCAATGGTTTCCCGTTCGGCAACTTTCATGATCCGATCGTGAAGAAGCGTGTCTACGAACCCGACTGGAGCAACGCCAGCCGACTCGTCTATACCTTGCAACTGGCGAGAATTCTCGAAGGGCTGTTGCCCGCCGATTCCGAAGCAGGCATCTCTACCGTTCCGATCGGATGGTCCGACATGCGCCCCGAGGACATCGACTCCGCAACTGGACATCTGAAGGCGGCGGCCGCCTCCCTGGCAGAACTCGAAGCGAGAACAGGGACCTGTCTTCACATCGACCTGGAACCCGAACCGGGCTGCTTGCTTCAGAGATCGGAAGATGTCGTGAGCTTTTACGAGAACCACCTCCTGCGAGATGTCGACGAGAACATCATCCGAAGACATCTTCGGATCTGTCATGACGTCTGCCATGCAGCCGTGATGTTCGAATCGCAGTCCGATGTCATCAATCGCTATGACAAGGCCGGGATCTCCATCGGCAAGGTACAGGTCTCTTCGGCCTTGCAGGCCGAAGGCGGCGACACTGATCAGATGACGCAACTTGCTGCATACGCCGAACCCCGATGGATGCACCAGACCTGTATCCGGAGCGACGATCACCTCGAGTTCTTCGACGATCTTCCAGAAGCCCTGAAGCAGCATTCATCCGGCGATCGGGGCTGCTGGCGGATCCATTTCCATGTTCCGGTTCATCGATCCCGGATGGGAACACTCGGGACCACTCAGAATGAACTGCTCGATGCGATCCGACTTCTGGGCAACCGATCGGACATCCGATCCTGGGAAGTGGAAACCTATGCCTGGAGCGCCATGCCAGGCGATGAACAGGAATCCCTAGCACAGAGCATCGCCCGGGAACTCCTCTGGACACATCAATCCCTTGGAGCCGCCTCATGATCGCATTCATCCGTGGGTGGCTGGATCTCCTTCGGATCTCCAACCTGCCGACATGCATTTCGAATGTCCTTGTTGGCTGGGCCATCGGCGGTGCGCCGGATCGAACCGAAGACCTGGTCTTCATCGGAGGCGTGATCTGCGTGATCTACCTGGCCGGCATGATTCTGAATGATGTGGCCGATGCACCGTGGGATCGCAGACACCGTCCGGAGCGGCCCATTCCACGGAAGCTGATTCGGCGGGGAACCGCTGGCGTGATCGGTACGCTGGCCTTGATCGCAGCGACCGGCTCCACAGCACTCCTTGGGCCAGCGGCCCTCACCGCAACAGCATTTCTTGCAGTGATGGTCGTCTTCTACGATGTCGCCCATCGTTCCTGGCCGGTAGCGATCCTCGGCATGGCGCTTTGCAGAGCCCTCGTCTATCTTGTCGTTGCCGTCGTTGCCACAGAGGCCCCCCCGTCGATCCCACTCTTCGCGTCGATGCTGGCGCTCGGATTGTGGACTGCAGGACTGACCCTGGTGGCGCGTCGGGAATCGGGAGGTCTCCCACTCCGATGGCCCACGCTCATGATGGTGCTGGCACCCGTCATCATTCTGCTTTCCTTCCAGATCCAGAACGTGCCGCTGGTCGTTCTGACAGGCTGCTTGCTGGCACTTCAGCTGCTCTGGATCCTCGCGAAACTCCTTCAACCCGCTGGAGTCATGCCGGCCGTACTGGCGTCCATTGCGGGAATCTCTTTGCTGGATGCCTTCATCCTTGGAATGATGGGTTCACCGACATTGACATTGATCGCCGTGTGCTGTTTCCTGCTGGTGACCATCGTTCACCGACCATTGCCCGGAACCTGATGTGAAAGATCGCCCTCATTCCGTCGCGCTCATCAACATCGTCGGCCTGACCGCCGACATGATCGATGATCGCATGCCGAAACTGCAGTCATTCGCCGCAGGCTGCTCCGTTCGTCCACTGGTCCCCGTCCTGCCGGCTGTGACCTGCAGCGTTCAGTCAAGCATGCTCACCGGCTGCCTCCCGGAAGAACATGGCATCGTCGGAAACGGCTGGTACGACCGCGAGCACGCGGAAATTCGATTCTGGAAGCAATCCAACCATCTGGTCCAGACGGAGAAGGTCTGGGAAACAGCCCGTCGACAATCACCGGGACTGACGGTCGCCAACTGTTTCTGGTGGTATGCCATGCATGCAAGCACGGATATCACGATCACCCCAAGACCGATGTACCCGGCCGATGGCCGCAAGATCCCGGACATCTACACGACACCACCAGAACTTCGCGAACAACTGCAGTCAACGCTCGGTCGATTTCCGTTGTTCAATTTCTGGGGTCCCACAGCCGACATCACGTCCAGTCGCTGGATTGCCCGGGCAGCTGAAATCGTTCACGAGGAACATCATCCGGATCTGCTCATGGTCTATCTTCCTCATCTTGACTATGACCTGCAGCGATTCGGACCGGATGATCCTCGATGTGATCAGGCCATGACCGACATTGATGACGTTGCGGGCGATCTCATCAACAGACTGCAGGCCGATGGGAGACGGGTGATCATCGTCAGCGAGTACGGCATCCGTGGAGTGACCGACGCGGTCTTTCCCAACAAATGCCTTCGCGAAGCAGGCCTGCTGCATGTCCGTGAAGAACTTGGACGTGAACTGCTCGATCCTGGAAGCTCGGATGCCTTTGCAGTCGCCGACCACCAGATCGCTCATGTCTATGTCCGGAACAAGCGTGATCGAGACAAGGTTGCCGATCTGCTTGATTCACTGGATGGCGTCCAGTCGGTCCTTCAGGATGACGCCAGGAAGCATGCGGGACTTGACCACCCGAGAGCAGGTGATCTCGTGCTGCTCTCGGAGCAGGATCGATGGTTCACGTGGGACTACTGGCTCGACGATCAGCGAGCGCCTGATTTTGCCCGGACAGTCGATATCCATCGAAAGCCCGGCTACGACCCCAGAGAGCTCTTTTTCGCGCCCGGCTGGTCGGGAAGCAAGCCACGACTGATGATGAAACTCATCGCCAAGAAACTGGGACAACGCACGCTCATGGATGCGATCTCACTGGATACGCGATGCGTCGGTGGCGCTCATGGTCTGGTCGACGATGCCAGTCATGGGGTCATCATGATCGAGGGCGAACGCGACCTGCCTGACAGCATGCCGTGTACGGCTGTACATGACATCGTTCTGGAAAGCCTTCTTGAACTGGATCGGTGAGCTTGACTATCGCCAGAGAAGCAGAAGCATCAGCGCATCACGATCATCGATGCGGCCATCTCTGTTGAGATCGTTCCCATGGGCCATCTTGGTACCGCCGTCACCGTGACAATCCGAACCATCTGAACGATAGCTGCCCGCGGCGTCCTCACAGGACTGCCGTGAAACGATCAGGCAGGAACCGTCACCAAGCACACAGGCCCCTTTGGGAGCCACGGCTGTCACATGAGGCGCCTTGCCACCTGAAACATCATCATGATTCGTCAGTTGGGCACAGTCCACGAGGGTGCTGAATCCCTTGTAGCCATTGCAGACTGCACCGCCCTTGTAGGTGGCTCGATTGCGGTCGAAGATGCACGACTTCAATGATGCCAGACTGCCGTACTGGTAGACAGCACCACCGTAGTAGCTGGCACGATTGGATTCGAACCGGCTTTCATTGATCTTCGCATCGGTCCCGTCAGCGTTGTAGATCGCACCTCCGCTGTAGCGACCTTCATTGTTCCTGAATGTGCAGCCGTTGATCATCGGCTGACTTTGAACGCTGTAGATCGCTCCGCCCTTTTCGGCTTCGTTTCGATCGAAGATGCAGTTTTCAAACTGCGGGCGGGATCCTCGTGCCATGTAGATCGCCCCACCGTTGTAGTTGACATCATTGTTGATGAACTGGCAGTTCCTGATGACTGGCGAAGCACCCAGGATGAGAAGACCGCCACCAACCGCGGACTTGTCACCATACAGATCCCGGTGACCACTTCCATTCATGATCATGAAGCCGTCGATGATCGTCTCGGGCCCTTCGCCATCAAGGCATCTCAGAACACTGTCTTCCAGTTCGGTGCCATCGAGGATCACCTTGCCGTCTCCTTCACGGGCACGCAGCGTGATCGCCTTGCCCTTGAGGTCCACGGCTTCGTTCCAGATTCCTGAATTGACGGAGACCACATCGCCCGGCTTCGCCTCATCCACAGCAGCCTGGATCGAGGCCACCATCTCCGGAACCCGGATTTCACGGGCACCGGCCAGTGACGACAGAAACAGCGTCGCCGAGGCCATCATGATCAATGAGATTTTCATGGTGAAGTTGATTGAAACCAGGGGGTTGGCGAATGGAAATACTGGGGAGACCAAGGATTATGACAGCCTGATTCCAGAGGTCGATAGTCAGATCGGCAAGTTGCCACTTTTCACTCCTCACTCAGTCAAAAATGGGTCTTTGACCCGCATGACCGTCACAGGCCGACGTCCGCTTGTGCCACGATCCTCCTGGTCTGATACCCATGCCAACAGGCTTTCGGTTCGACCTTGTTCAAAACAAAGTGAAAATGACATTTCACGGATGATTGAATCGAGTTTTCGATCTCTCAGCCTCCTCATATCCCTTTTTCAGGCGATCAGGACAGCTTGCGGATCCTGGCACGGAACGTTTCAACCATCTTGGATACGGCAGCAGCCTCCTTCGGGTTCCCTCACCGGTCACGGATTCGCTACTTGATTGAAGCCTCCCTGTGGTGATAGAAGGGGTGATCACAGACCCCTTTACACATGGTGGAGAGCTCGATGGCCTTTCCACGCACGATGAAAACCACACCATTCGAGGAAGACCGATGAGATCAAACCGACGCCTTTCACGCTCCATGCTGGCACTCTCCACAACCGCCATGCTCGCCATGGCCCTGATGGCCGGTGGACTTGCAAGGCAGGACGACTCACCCTCACCGACCACTGCGGATGGGCCCTCCACCTGGACCGTCGATGCTGTTCACAGCACGGTGCTCTTTCGGGTCAAGCACATGAAGGCAGGCGCCTTCTGGGGACGCTTCAACGATCCAAGCGGCGAGATCAGCTGGGACCACACCGGACAGGTCTGCCCCAAGTTCGACATCAGTGTTCCCATCAGCAGCGTTGATTCCGGCAATGAGAAACTCGATGGTCATCTCAGAAGCATGGATTTCTTCAATGAGCCGGAGCATCCGAACATGGTCTTCAAAAGTACCGGCTGCACACCCAATGGTGTGAATCGCTGGGACATGTCCGGTGAACTCACACTTCTTGGAAAGACCAAGCCTGTCAAGGTCGATCTTGAACTGGTCGGCCAGGCGGATCTCGGCAGAGGTCATCGCAGTGGCTTTGAAGCCAAGTTCACGATCAAGCGAAGTGAATTCGGCATGGACTGGGGCGTTGAGCGAGGATCACTTGGAGATACCGTCCAGATCATCGTGTCTCTGGAAATGGTGAAGCAATAGCACCACACTGAACCCGACCTTCACGCACGGGGCCAGCTCGTGCCCTGACCGGAAGAGGCCCCACGCAGACTGCTGCAGAGGGATCGTCGACCCGGCAAGGCACCCATGATCCCGGATCACGAGGCGGTCGTGGTACCCTAGTGACATCGAACGACCCGATCCACGTGGAACGGGCCACGATGTCCAGGAAGAGGATTGGATCCCGTCGGTGTCACAGGAAACCCAACAACAGGCTGACAGGATCTTCAGCGAAGCGCTTGATCTGCCCCTCGAGCAACGTGAGATCTTCCTGACCGAATCATGCGGTGAAGACGACCATCTGCGGGATGAAGTGAACCTTCTGCTCGGTCAGTACGGGTCTACGGAAAAGGCACTCTCTTCAACAGACCCCTCCCACACGCTGTCAGCAGGTGAGGCGGAAGAAGGCGCCATTGCCGCACCCGGTGCCGGCGATCTCCTGGGCAACTTCAGATTGCTTGAACGGCTCGAGGATGCTGAACACGATCGGTTCCTCGCTGAAGCCGAAGGCTCACGGGAACGTGTCCTCCTCGAGGTGCTCACCCCCGAACTTGACAACAGCGATGTCCGGCGGATTCGAGTCGACTCGGAGATGATCACACGACTGGAACATCCGGGCTTGCTCGGCCTGCTCGAAGTCGGAACGGCCATCCTTGGAACCGGCCCAAGAGCCTTCATGGTGTCCACGGCCGGTGATCAACAGCCGATCACGCAATGGCTTGAACAGCGCAAACCCAACCTGCACTCCAAGATCAAGGTCGCCACACGGCTCGCAGAAGCAGTGGCCTTCGCACACGCTCGTGGGATTCTGGATGGCGCGCTGCACCCGGGGAGAATCCTGATCGACGATCTCGGCAAACCCCAGATCCGGGCAGTTGGCCTCCCTCGCCTGCTTCGAAGCGAACTTGAACCGGCAACCGATGGGCTGTCCTGTCGAGCCCCCGAAATGGTCGAAACCCCCTGGTCGCGGCTGGATGTCCGGGCCGACATCTTTTCGCTGGGTGGAATCATGGAATGGCTCTTCCGAGCGGAACTCGAAGAAGACCATCAGAACGCCGTTGAGATTCGGAGAATCATCGACAGGGCCCATGCCCACGAGCCCGAAGCCCGCTATGCCTCCACAGACGCTCTTCTGAACGATCTGCACCGAATCGAACAGGGTACGGATGAAGCCAATGCCCCCACGCTCTGGGACGACCTCAGGGCGTTCTCGAAGGCCCATCCCGCAGCCAGTGTGATCGCCGTGACAGCCTGCGGCCTTGCCATCGCAGCGATCGTGACACTGATCACCTTCCTCTGAATCGAACACAGGCCTGAAAAGAACAGCCTCGCGAAGGATGAACTCCTTCGCGAGGCTGACTGCTTGGACAAATTCAAAGGCTGTTGTCGCGGCGAATCAGTCGCGACGGCGACGACGGCCAGCCAGACCGGCAAGACCCAACAGCGCCAGAGCGCCGGGAGCTGGAACGGCTGCAAATCTCAGGTCCATCGAAGCTGAATCGAGGCTGATGTTGAATGACTCGGAATCCCAGATGAGTCCGACCTCTCGGATATCGGCATCGATCCCGGACAGATCAAAGCTCCAACTGACATTCACGATCGCACCCATACCCTGCCCGAAGTCCGCTTCCTGGTAGAAATTGATGCTGTAATCCATCACTGGCATGATCACGCCGGATTCACCATTCTCTTCGCCATCGGTCCAGGCAAGCATGGCGCTCATGTAATCGATTTCGGTACCCAGTGTGGAAAAGTTGAACACGACATCCTGAACATCCGTGTCGGAGTATCCATAGGTGTGGATGTTCAAAGGTCCGCCAAACGCGTACAGGTTTCCAGATCCGGCGATCGTGGCACCCGAACCGAAGTTGAAGAGCAATGCATTACCTGAGGGAAACATTTCATTCCCTGGGAAGTTTGGACCATCCATGATGCCGTCGGCGGAGGTGAAACTCTCCCATGAGTAGTAGGCGGTGTTGGCATCACCTCTCCATGCAGGAACATCCTCCACTACGAAATCTGCGTTTGCAAGCGAGCTCATGACGAGGGCCAGGCCACCTGCCGTTATGACGGAACGAATCATTTCTCTCTTCTCCTTTTCCCTCTTGGGAATGATCTCTCTCTAACCAGTCCAGCTTCCAATAACGGACAGGACTTCATCTACATTGACAAGGCCGTCCCCGTCGAAATCAGTCGGACAACAGGGACATGGGCCGAAATCACCGAGCACATTCAGCAGATCGTCGACATTCGTCGCAGCATCTCCATTCGTATCGCCCGGTACCCCGGAGGGCTCAATCACTTCGACTTCAATGATCAAGGTTGCGCCATCAACAACACCGATATCAACAAGCGGATGTTCCTTCAGCATCCAGTCAGGGTAATTGGAACTACCACCTGAACCGGGTTGGCTGGCAGGATGCAGGGAACTCACCATGACATCCAGTGTTCCGAATGACAGTGATTCGGACAGATAGCATGCGATGTACGGGTCATCGACATCGACCTCGAACGTCAGTCGTCCGAGTTCAGGGATCAGGTCGCCTGGTGTCAGTTCGTTGTTGAAACCGACTGCGAAGTAAGTCGGGTCAAACCCCTCAGTCAGGTTGTTGGAGATGTCGATCGGATCGCCATCGGCTGTGTAGCCGAGTGCGTATGTATTTCGAAGCCCTCTTGGAGCTCCAAATGGATGCTCACCGGTTTCACCGAAGGTCTCGGCATCAAAGCCATTTCGGAATCCGACGCCCGACAGACAGACCGGACGGCCCGGATCCTCATCCTCAAGGCCATCGACCTCATGAGTCTGTGGATCATCAAGGGTCGGGTCGTAATGGATGTCGTCGGATGCCGTGGCAATGTCGACAGACATGGACGTGACCCGGTACGCAGACGCGGGAAGGCCGGTGGGAATGTCGACCGTCACCCAGCCCAGCAGGACTTGGCCATCTCGGTCATCGAAGTCGTAGTCAGATCCGTAAGCCGAAAACGTGGAACCAACGCTCCGGGTCCCCGGAGTACCGTTGTACATGTAGCTCCACCGGTCGTAATCCGGTTGGGAATAGAAGCTTGAGATGGTCTCAGCACCTGCCTGGCCCACGAAGGACAGCCACAGGATTCCACCAAGAACTTTGAACCAACTCGATTTCATCTGACGTAACTCCTGAAGTAGAAAAGGGTATTCCAGTTGAGCCCTCATTCCAATAGAGGACCGCGGAAATTGCGATTGAGATTCAATTAGATCTGACGTAGGATTCCAAATTCATGTTCGCTCCAGCAGCCAAAAAACCCGTTAATGGCCTCATAAAGAGGGCTTTCAGCCTTTTGGAATTGATGATCGTGATCATCATTCTGGGGCTCCTGACGGCGATTGCCCTCCCAATCATGAGCAATCTTGAGTCCGAGGGCCGAGCTGTCCAGGAGCTCTCGGGAGCCCGGGCCACGGTGGCCGCCTGGCGAGAATATGCGGTTGATCGTGATGGTGAGCTCCTCAAGGGGTATTACCCCGATTCTGAGCCGAGCGAAGAACCTCTATACGACTTCAATGGAAACCAGATTGCTGCGGGCCCGTCGCAGGAACGATGGTTCTGGCGGCTGGCGCCGTACCTTGAGAACCCCAAAGAGACCCTCTACCCCAAGGCTCTGGAGCAGGTTCGCCGGGAATTCATCGATGTTCCGGATCATCAATACGTAGCCACGATCCACCCTGCATTCGGATTGAACTCGGAATGGGTCGGTGGCCTGGGCGAGGATCTCTCCAACGGCCTGTATGCCCTCTACGAATACGGCAACCTGAAGCGATGTCCCTGGATCCGAACCCTCTCGGATGTCAGAAACACATCGAAAATCACCGTGTTCGCCTCATCTCGCTTCGGAAGTGAAGACAACAATGCTCAGGGCGGTGTCGCTCCGGGAATTGTCGAGGGCTTCCACAGGATTGAAAGCCCGACCCACCCCACCAGCGGAACACGTTGGGTCACAGGTGATGACGGAAACACCCTGGCAACCCATACGAACAAGCCGGTCGATCATGGATTCGTATCGGCACGTCACAACGGACGAGTCGTGACTGCAACGGTCGACGGAAGTACCAAGCTGGAAACGCTGAGCGACCTTGCGGACATGCGGCGATGGTCGGATCTTGCGTGGAAACGGGACTGGAAACTCGTCGAGTAGCCCTCCAGTCCCTCCTGTCTCATCGATTGAACCTTGATGACCCTCTGAACTCATCCACGATGATCTTCAGGAAGAATCTGTTCATTGAATCAGCCAATGTGCCACCGACCGGAACATAGGCGAGATCGAGGATGAGCTCCCCGTTCCCGACAGCCTTGAATCGAAGCTCCTCGATGGGACGGGTCAAGGGCCGCTCGTCGGCGTCTCTGGCCTGAAAAAGCCGTTGGCCCAGCGGCATCAGAATGGTCTCATCCAGCTGGCCGACCAGCACCCATCGGATGTCCTGCTCGATGTTGACGATCAACTGAACCTCGAGTTCCTGCCCGGGCACGAGCCTCACCTCGGCACCGTTGCTGCCCTGATCCACCAGAATGATCGGCAGTGATGTCTTGGGAGCGGATGAAGCACAACCTGAGAGGCACGCCATCCCGACCAGAAGAATGCCGATACCCAGTCGTCTGAAACAGGCATGTAAAGCAGAACTATTCATCGATACCTCCAAATCGAATGCTATCAGGGACGTCTGCCCTGTTTCGAACCTACACTTGGAACATGAGAATCTGGCGGATCATTCATGCCCTTCGGGTGAACTTCTCATTCCTTCTGATGGCCCTGCTCATCTGCGAGGGTCTGATCGCCGTCCCCATGATGTTCATCTTCCCACCAGCCGCCCTGCTGCTGGTCTTTCTGGGGCTCCTGACCCTGGCCCTCAGCATCGTCGTCCATGGCACCCTCAGACTGCTGGACGATGCACTGGCGAGATTTCTGGGAATCGAGATGCCCCCGATCGAGGGCAACGAAACCGCCACCTGACAACGGTCCGCTGGCCAGCCGTATCATGTCCGGCTCCTCATGAATGGGAATCAAGACATGAACACCACAATCGCATCCGAACAGCAGACGGTCATTGATGACCTGGTCCAGTCCCATGGCGAAGCCATTCGCCAGAGAGCAGAAATCGGCGTGGCCCAGGTCGCCCGCTACTGGACGGCTGAAGATGGCAGCACGGATGACATGGCAGCCTTCTGCATGCAGCATTTCATTGCAGATGAGTCGGATCGCCGACGGCTGCTGGATCGACTCGAGACCACGATGTCCACGACGACCGGACATCTGCATGAAATCCGCAGGGATCTGAGACGCTGGACGGATCTCAAGGGCGACGACATGCCCGGGACGGACGATCTGCTGGCGACATTCGATCCGGCACCCGATCTCTCGGAACAGTACTTCGCTCAGAAACTCGCCTTCATGGCCATGTTGAATTTCGAACGTCCGGATCTCGACACCATGCTCAGCGAAGGGCATGACTGGGATGCGGACGAATGGGCCGCCGTTCGGATCGCCAAGGCCTTTGGTCCTCGAATTCCAAAGGAAGTTGCGGACGATGCCAGAGAAGTCGGGCACCGCGCCAACAAGTGGGTTGCCGAATTCCACGTTCCGGTCGGCAGCATGGTTGATGCAAATGGAAAGCGGTGGTTCGAGTCGGACCGCAAGCTTCTCGCACACTGGCTCATCCGTGAAGCCTTGAAGTCACTCTATGGCGAACCGGATGGCCTCCCCGGTCAAAGAGCGTTGCTGAAGGTGATGGGTCGTCATATCGATGGTTCCATTCCAAGGGCCGTCATGGAAGGCACCGCGACAGGTGACTGGGATCCAGACACCAACACGGTCGATGGACAGGCTGCCGACGAGCTTGTCGGCAATGAGCGGTATGAACGCTGGATCGAACAGTTCCATCTCGCCCAGCGGATCGATGTCCATTGCCCCGAGTACCCCACTGCATTGGCCCGGAAGTTCCAATGGCATCGTGAAATTCCCGAAGCAGAGGTCGAGTCACTGCTCGAGCAGCTTCTGTCCTCACCGGTCCGGGCACCCTTGGCGGAGCTGATGTCCGAACGACTCGGGCGACCACTTGAAGCCCATGACATCTACTACGAGGACCTGTTCGATTCCCGTCCACAGGACGAGATGAACACGCTCGTACGGGAACGGTTCGCCGACCATCACGACTTCGAGTCGAAGCTTCCATCGCTTCTGCGTGAACTCGGATATCCCGAACAGCAGGCGGACTTCCTCGGGAGCAACGTACAGGTCGAAATCGCAAGGGGCTCAGGCCACGCCATGCGACCGGGCATGCCCCAGTACTCGGCCTGGTTGCGAACCAGCAGCCTCGAGAACGAGCTGGGCTGGGCCGGCTTCGATACCGCCATGCACGAGCTTGGTCACAACCTCGAACAGGTCATCTCGACTCACTATGTCCCTCGACCGGCGCTTCGAGGTGTACCGAACACCGCCTGCACCGAAGCCTTCGCGTTCCTGTACCAATCACTCGCTCACCAGGCACTGAACATCGAACCAGATGCCGAGTCTCCCGACCCATTCCACATCGACAGCATCCAGTGCCTCCTGGCATCCTGCCAGATTGCAGGTCCCTCACTCGTCGATATCCGAACCTGGAAATGGCTCTATGCCAACCCCGAGGCGGATGCCGAGGCGTTGCGGGAGGCGGTCCTTGGAATCGCGGCAGATCTCTGGAAGCAGTACTACGAGCAGTATTTCGGCCCCGATACGACACACGTACTGGCTGCTTACCAACACATGGTGGCCCATCCCCTGTACCTCGCGGATTACGCCATCGGGCATGTGCAGAGCCATCAGATTCGAAGTTGCCTGAGAGATCGTGAACTGGCTGGTGAAACCATGCGTATCTGCTCGATCGGCCGGCTGACCCCCGATCTCTGGATGCGAAGAGCCGTCGATCGAGGACTGGACGTCGAGCCTCTGGTGACCGATACAAGAACAGCACTGGAATCGCTCTAGCCAAGCAGCCCGGACACGCCGCCGAGATGGTTCAACCATCTTGCATGAAGACAGGTGACCAGCATGAAGCGAGACATTCTCCTGCTCGAAAACATCCATGTGGAGGCGGAGCCCGCCCTGAAGGATGCCGGCATCAAGATTCGTCGAGAAGGCGGAACGCTCGAGGAACAGGCCCTTGTGGATGCCATCGGTGCGAGCAGCATGATCGGCATCCGCTCAAGAACCCAGATGACGGAATCCGTGATCCAGGCGGCGCCAAACCTTGAAGCCATCGCCTGCTTCTGCATCGGAACCAATCAAGTCGATCTGAAGGCTGCCGCGAGCAAGGGCGTTGCCGTATTCAACTCGCCTTTCTGCAACACCCGAAGCGTGGCGGAGATGACGATTGCGGAAATCATCGGTCTTCAACGAGGCTTGTTCGACAAGAACTCGGCCATGCATCGGGGACAGTGGGACAAGTCAGCCGTTGACAGTCATGAAGTCCGAGGACGGACACTCGGTATCGTCGGCTATGGTCATATCGGATCCCAGGTATCCGTACTCGCCGAGGCACTCGGCATGCGGGTCATCTACTTCGACATCGTCCCGAAGATGGCCATGGGCAATGCCAGGTCAGTCGACTCACTCAAGAAGCTCCTGAGCGAGTCCGATGTGGTCACCCTGCATGTTCCGGAAACGGCCGAGACGAGGAACATGATCGACGCAGCTGCCATCAAGCGCATGAAACATGGCGCGATGCTGATCAACAACTCGCGGGGGTCGATCGTCGATCTGGATGCGTTGGCTGAAGCCCTGCAAGATGGTCGGATCGGTGGCGCGGCAGTCGATGTCTATCCGACGGAACCCAGGTCGGGAAAAGACGAATTCCAATGTGCGCTTTCGGGTCTTCCCAGCGTGATCATGACACCCCATATCGGTGGCAGTACGGAAGAAGCCCAGATCGCCATCGCCCGGGAAGTCTCCATGAAACTGGTTGGATTCCAGGATCGAGGCACCACGACCTCAGCCGTGAACATTCCGGAAGTCGAACTGCCGCATCGACGGGAGGGGCAGGATCGAATCCTCCACTTCCATCACAACGTCCCTGGCGTTCTGAGCAAGATGCATGGCATCCTCGCAGAGGGCCGGGTCAACATCCATGCCGAATACCTGCAGAGCACCGGGGATCTGAGCTACGTGATCTTGGATGTCGACCACCTTCAGGACGGCACCGTGCTCGATCGTTTCGCCGACATGGACGAGACGATTCGACTGAAGCTCCTCTCCTAGAGACTCAGGCCTCTGCGGATTCGAGCGCTTCGACGGTTGGACACGTGCACACGAGATTCCGATCGCCGAAGGGGTTGTCGACACGGTCGACCGGTGGCCAGAACTTTCGTGTCCGCAACCAGGATGCAGGATAGGCAGCCTCTTCACGCGAATAGGGATGCGGCCAGTCATCGGACGTGACGGTAGCCAGCGAGTGTGGTGCATTGTGAAGGACGTTGTCTTCCTTGTCGGCATCGCCCGATTCAACCGCCTGGATCTCACGACGAATACCGATCATCGCATCACAGAAGCGATCCAGTTCCGCCCTGGATTCGCTTTCGGTCGGCTCGATCATCAGCGTGCCCGCCACAGGCCAGGACATCGTCGGTGAATGGAATCCGTAATCCATCAATCTCTTGGCGACATCGTCGATGCGGATACCCGCCTGAGCAAAGGGACGACAATCGAGGATGAACTCGTGGGCACATCGTCCGTTTTCGTTCTTGAAGAGGATGTCGTAATGACCTTCGAGTCGTTTGGCCATGTAGTTGGCATTGAGAATCGCCACCTCACTGGCTCTCTTGAGCCCGGCATCTCCCATCATGCCGATGTACATCCATGAGATGGGCAGAATGCTCGGGCTTCCCCAAGGTGCGGCTGCCAATGCCTCGATGGCCTGGTCACCTGCGGTCTCGGGTCGAACAACGGGATGCCCCGGGAGATACGGCTTGAGGTGGGACGCGACGCCGATGGGGCCCATTCCAGGTCCTCCACCACCGTGTGGAATACAGAAGGTCTTGTGGAGATTCAGGTGGCAGACGTCTGCGCCGATCTCCGCAGGTCGACACAGGCCCACCATGGCGTTCATGTTCGCACCATCCAGATAGACCTGTCCGCCCGCTTCATGGACGAGATCGGCGATCTCCTGGATCGTGTCCTCGAACACGCCATGGGTCGATGGATAGGTCACCATGACGGCGCCCACACGATCACCGTGCTCGGCGATCTTCGCCTTCAGATCATCGATGCAGATGTCGGCATCCGTCGTCTTCACACCCACGACCTTGAACCCGGCTGCGATCGCACTGGCCGGATTCGTTCCGTGCGCAGATGTCGGAATCAGACAGACATCCCGATTGGTATCTCCACGATGCTCATGCCAGGCTCGGATCACCATGAGGCCGGCGAACTCGCCCTGCGAACCCGCGTTGGGCTGAAGCGAGACACCTGCGAAACCGGTGATGTCGCACAACCACGACTCCAGCTGCCGGAACAGTTCGAGATAGCCCTCCGCCTGCTCAAGAGGCGCAAACGGGTGCAGTCGACTGAAACCGGGCCAGGTCACGGGCAGCATCTCCGATGTCGCATTGAGCTTCATCGTGCAGGACCCGAGCGGGATCATCGAATTGGCAAGTGAAAGATCTCGCTCCTGCAGACTTGCGATGTAGCGAAGCATCTCGGTTTCTGAGTGATGGGAATTGAAGACTTCGTGCTGAAGATACGAGGAGGTCCTCGTCAATCGTTCCGGCAGAAGTTCGCTGCCGTCCAGCAAGGCCTGAAGATCGACTGATGTCGATTCGCCTCTGTTGAATGCCTCAAGGATCAGCAGGACATCCGCCTCGGTGGTCGTTTCATCGAAGCTGACACCGATTGCATGACCGTCGTCATAGCGACGAAGGTTGAAGCCGCGAGCACTCGCATGTCCCATGATGCCCTCGATCTCCTCGGGGGCCACATCGACACGAACCGTGTCGAAGAATGGAATGGCGGCTACTTCACGACCATGATGCCGCAACGCTGAAGCGAAACCACGAGCCATGCTGGCGACCCGTCTGCCGATCCGTTCCAGACCCGACGGTCCGTGATAGACGGCGTACATCGAAGCCATGATGGCCAGCAGAACCTGCGCCGTGCAGATGTTGCTGGTGGCGCGATCGCGTTTGATGTGCTGTTCACGCGTCTGGATCGCCATCCTGAGCGCGGGGCGACCATGACGATCGCGCGAAAGGCCGATGAGACGGCCGGGCATCTTTCGGACGAAGGATTCGCGGGTCGCAATGAAGGCCGCGTGCGGGCCTCCATAACCCATGGGAACACCGAATCGCTGAGAAGAGCCGATCGCGATGTCGGCATCGAGTTCACCGGGCGGGGTCGCGACGGTCAATGCCAGAAGATCGGTCGCCATCACGACCAGAACATTGCTTTCATGAGCTGAATCGATGAATGAACGCCAGTCGTGGAGTCGACCATCCGTATCCGGATACTGCAGAAGGGCACCGAAGACGCCTTCGAAGTTCGTGTCATTCGAGTCCGTGATGGATTCGATTCTCAGATCGATGCCGAGCGGGACCGCACGACCACGAAGTACGGCCAGAGTCTGCGGATGACAACGATCCGATACGAGGAAGACCCGGGCATCCGTCTTGCACAGGTTGAAGCACATGATCATCGCTTCCGCCGCCGCGGTCGCCTCATCCAGCAAAGATGCGTTGGCGATCGGCAGTGCAGTCAGATCACTGATCATGGTCTGGAAGTTCAGCAGGGCTTCCAGCCGTCCCTGGGAAATCTCGGACTGGTACGGCGTGTACTGCGTGTACCAGGCGGGATTCTCGATGATGTTCCGCTGAATCACACCCGGAACGATGGTGTCGTAGTACCCCATCCCGATGCAGGATCGACGCAGCTCGTTGCGTTCCTCCAGTGCGCGGATCGTCTCCAGGAGTGCATGCTCTCCTCTGGCGGTACCCACCGACAGAGACGTTCTGGTTCGAATGCCGGCCGGGACCGTTTCCTGCATGAGTTCCTCGAGGCTGCTCACGCCCAGGGATTCGAGCATCGACTGGATGTCCTGGTCACCGGGACCGATGTGTCGTGTCGCGAATTGTGGCGTTGAATCGAGCATGCTTGAGGGAGTACCTGTACCCGCCGAGGTGGCCATCTTCATCACGGATGGCGAACTGGTTTGTGAAGTCATTGGGAGGATGTTCCGGAGCCTGGTCCGGCCTTGCGACAGTGTATGAAGGAACCAATGGGGATCCGGGACTTGAAACAGCATCCCGGCCGATACCTCAACTATATTGCTCCGCGCCCCCTCCGGCAATGAGATCGGATCGACATCGGCAGGAATCCTTCAGAGTGAGCCAACCTTCCATGAAACCCGGTCGACTGCTGCACCTGGACGTGTTCCGAGGCGTGGCTGCGATCGCCGTGGTCTATGCACATCTGGCCGAATACGTCTTCTTCCCGCACTGGTCACCGGACTGGCAGAATGTCGCCCCACACCTGGCACCCCAGCTGGAATGGGGCCACTACCGGATCGAGCGATGGATGGCCGAAATCTTCAGGCGATGGATCGATTTCGGCCGGGTGGGCGTGATCATGTTCTTCGCGTTGAGCGGCTTCGTGATCCACTACAGCATCTCCAATCGGCTGAAACGTCCGATTGCGACCTTTGCCGTCCGTCGCCTGCTCAGGGTCTATCCCATCTACTGGGCATCCCTGCTGATGGCACTTGGACTGGCTTTCATGGGATGGATGCCGCTGGATCCCGCAACACACTGGGGGCAGTATCTGGCCAATGTCTCCCTGGCTCAGGAATGGTTCGGTGTCCCGAATGTGCTGGGGGTCTACTGGACTCTGGAAATCGAGCTCCTGTTCTATGTCTGCTGCGGCATCATGTTCGCACTGGGCTTGATGCAGAAGCCGGGCTGGCGATTCCTGGCGGCGATGGGGTTCCTCCTGATCGCGTTGGTCACGGCCATCGTCGCGTGGAAGCTGAATCGAAGATTGCCGCTGGCACCTGGACTCTCCCTTTCGATCATGTTCTGGGCCACGCTCTGGCAGGGCTGGATCATCAGTTCCAACGAGGCGTGCCGAAGACTGGCTCACCTCGGTCTGGTGATCATGCTGGTCGCCATGCCCTTCATCACGCTCATCGGATACAACCCGCCGGGTGAAGTGCTCTCCGGTGGAGAAGGCTGGAATCGATTGAGCACATACTGGACCGCCCTGCTGCTCTTCGTACTCCTGACCTGGTCCTTCCGTGGACGAAGCTGGGGACCCAAACCGTTGCTCTGGCTGGGAACCATCAGTTACAGCGTCTACCTGCTTCACACACTCGTCATGTATGCAGGTGAAGCAAGTGGTGTGATGCAGTGGATGAAGCGGTACCCACCGACGGTCTACTTTCTGCTGGTCATTGCCGTTTCCATCGCACTCGGCAGTCTGACCTGGTTCCTCATCGAACGAACGTGCACACAGCTTGGACGACGTTGGACACCCTGGGAACGATCGACGGGCAAGCAGGCCGACTGAATCGGCCCTGCCTCAGAACATCTGCAATCGTGAACGATCCAACCTCGGGCTCATGCGGTCTTCGAGACGGAACGACCGACTTCAAGGACTTCACCATCCTTGAGAGGAACCATCGGCCCCTCGGGAAGGGTCACCTCGTCGGGAACATGAATCAGGCGCATGCGTTGCTGCAGCTCCAATGGAAGCGTTGAGAGTTCCGCCCAGGTGGCATGTTTGGCCGATTCACCACACTCATGAATCACGAGGTCCGCCTCGGAAAGCCATTGCGCATGCTCCGGAACGAATTCGGTGTCGCCTGACCAGCCGAGTGTCGACGTACCGTCACTGATCAGCATGCCGACGGTGGGAACCGCATGAACGGTCCAGCGAACACGAACCTCCAGATTGGCCACTCGGGTACGGCCCTCGATCGCCAGGACACCGGGTTCGAAGTAATCGTCCAAAGTCGACTGAGGCTCGTCACCGAACTGACGTCCATCCATGGAGGGTGCCAGTCGCTCCCACATCCTGTCCATGACTGCAGGAGCCGCCCACAATCCAGGACGACCTTGATCGGGCGCCTTGTATCGCCGGTAGAACGCGAGCGTTTCAACCCCACCGGCATGATCCACGTGGAGATGGGTCATCAGCACATCATGGATTCGCCCCGGATCGATCTCGATTCCGGAGATCCGTGAAGCCTCGCGGTACATGGCCAGGCAGGCGGAGGGGCAGTCGATGGCCACGAAGCCCTCAGGCGTCTCGATCAACGCGCTGGAGCCAAATCGAGTATTGCTGAAAGCATCACCGGTCCCTGTGACGATCACTCTCATGGTTCCCATGCTCTCACAGTCGACCCCGGAACGCCAGAGGACTCTTTCAGAAGAACCCACCGACCCCTTCCACGACCTCCTGCGATGCGAGGTAAACTCCACACAATGTCAGCCGGATGGATCCCCCTGACGGTTCACAGGAGATTGCGGAATGCTCCAATCGAGCCAGATCCCCTGCTCACGAATCTTCAAGCTTCTGGTTGCTGCCATCCTTGTTGGTACAGGCAGCACCGCCATGGCCCAGGTGCCTTCACGCGCCGCCGCGCCAGGCAACTCGCTTGAGGTCCTCACAAGGCTTGAAGACAGCCTGGCCCGCCAGGACATGGAAATGCGACTCCGGACCAGCCGTGGGCAGACCACCGGCGAGCGACTGACCCTCGATTACGGCGCATCGCTCCGCTTCGGCATCGCCGGTATCGATGACGCTTTCGGAGACACCCGGACCCTCCTGCAGTACGAGGCCAATCTCTATGTGGCCGCGAATCTGGATGGTGGACACAATTTCTTCGGCAATCTTCGATTCCTCTACAACGACTACCCGCAGGGAGACTCCTTCGACGGCGATGACAGCCAGATGCTCTACCCGATCGGCAACCGATACTGGTACGAGTTCGATCTCCGCGCACTGCATCTTGCTGAAACCGGCGAACGACTCCCATTCAACATCAATGCACGCGTTGGCAGGATGTTCCTGAACTGGAATACCGGTGTCATCTTCAGCAATGACGCCTACGCCTTGAGACTGATGGCCGACTGGGAAAAGCTCGAGTTCGTCGGTCTGATTGGCAAGACGGCTCGTAGTGGTCTGTACGACTTCGACATCTCACGACCCAACTACGACGGTGACACCAATCGTCATCTCTTCGGTTTTCGTCTCGACTACGAGATCGCAACTGAATTCAAGCCGTTCGTGTCGTATTTCATCCAGCGGGACCACAACCCGGATACGGAGTCGCTGGACACCATCTTCGGGCCGATGAACTTCGACTACAACTCCCAGTACTTCTCATTCGGTGCCACAGGTTCCGTCGGTCCCCAGCTGACCTATTCTCTGGAGATCGTCAGTGAACGCGGTTCGACCCTGAGCAGTCCATTCGTCCAGCCGGCAACGGCCGTTCCGCAGACCAAGGATTCCATCGACGCGTGGGCGGGTGTGCTCAACATCATCTATGCCCTTCGGGATTCCAACCTCACCAACTTCAGCTTCACCGGCGCCTTCGGTACCGGTGATCCGGACCGCCTCTCCACATCCGGAACCTATGGCGGCAACAGTACGGGCACGACCGATCGCGCCTTCAACAGCCTGGGATACATCTACACGGGTCTGGCCTACGCACCGGACCTGGCCAACCTGGCCATGTTCCGACTGGGTGCCAGTACCGCCCTGCCGATCGATGCCAAGCGGCCTGATGCGCTTCGAATCGGTGCCGACTTCTTCTTCTACAACAAGATGGATCTCGAAAGCCCGACCAGTGGCATCTCGGGAGACAGTCACTGGATCGGCTTCGAAATGGATCTCCGCCTCGACTGGAGAATCACGAGCGATGTCAGCGCCAACGTGCGATACGGCATCTTCTTCCCGGGGAATGGAATCGAAGCGCCGTTCGACAAGGAACGTCACTTCATCTATGGAGGAGTCAGCTATGCGTTCTGATGATCTCCGCCATGTGTGCATCGCATTGGCGAGCTGCCTCCTCATGACAGCCACTGGCTGTGACCTCTTCGAGCGAACCAGCATCGAGAACTCCGCAGTCGTCCAGTTCCCCGCCAACGATGAGGATTTCGACTTCTGGGATACGCTCGCAACCCAATCCGTCGTGACGAATGACGATGCCCTTCACGGCCTGCTGTTGCTGGCCGATGGCAAGGACGATTGCGAGACCTACGAATGTCGGTATGAAGCCGGTGTTCAGAAGGGCTGGTTCGAGGGAAGCTGGGGCGGCATGCCCCCAGCCAATCAGTCAGCCAAGACCGGCTGGATTGCGGTTGCAGGCTGCCGGATTCTCGAGATCAAGGGTGGCCTCACGATGCAGTTGTTCGGAGACTCCCCCCGCTACTGCAGCCGCGAACTGACCTTCATGGGACTGCTCCCGGCCGTTTCGGAGAATGAAGCCCTGACGGGGCTTGAATTCACGGCTTTCGTCGACAATATCGAGGACCGCCAGAGGCTGGATGTGGCCCTGAAGGCCCGTGAAGCCCTCAAAAAGCAGCAAAAAGAGCTGAGACGGCAACAGGAAGCCAAAAGAATTTCAGAAGTGCTCACACCCATGCACTCCGGGGGCGTAGGTGGTACCGAGCAATCCGGTGAAGAGCCAGACTCTCCGGACCCGGATAACGCTCAGGAATCATCGGACAGCCCGTCCGAGCCATCTTCGTAGGCCACATTTGTTGGCAGGAGTTCCCCGGATGCGACGCGGAATCCTGAATTCAAGCATCCTCCTGATCGCCACCCTGATGGCCAGTGCTGCTGCATCGGCCCAGGATGGCACGATCGCCATCGATGCGCCGGATCAGAAACTGGTCCCGGACCGGTGACCCGCATCTCGGAGATCCAGCAGCGACTGGCCTCCTTCAAGGGCGCCTTGAAGGATGGGGCCAAGGCGATGCCGGAGGGCGAAAGCCGAGTGCTCCCTGCCGTGATCATGGAGGTCAAGGGTCGCTGTCAGTGGCGTGCTGATGAACAGGCCAGCTGGAAAAAGGCTGCGGTCAATGATTCCATTCGCGCCGGCGCCTGGATCCGAACCGGTCTCAACTCGACCTTGACGCTTCGGTGCGGACTCAATTCGACCGTACTCGTCGACAGCAATTCACGTGTCAGACTGCCTCAACTCATTCAGGACGGGGACGTGCTGCGCACGGTCGTCACGGTCAATCGTGGTCGTGCCGACATCCAGGTGGATCGTGTCGGACTGATCAACGACTTCTCCGTTCTGACGCCTTCCGGTTCACTGGCCGTGAAGGGCACCGGAATGGGTGTGCAGTACGACGGATTCGAAGGCACGACCGTGGTCGGTGCCCGTCACAATCGGATGAACGCCATCGAGATGCGATACTTCACCCGCGAGGGCTATGCCTGGATGATGTCGGGTGGCGCCGTCTCGACGCAATCCGTACCCAACCCGGCAACGGTCGCTGCTCTGGAAACCCAACCGGATCCATCCCTCCAGGCCTACGAATCCGAGGACTCAGGCTCGTACAACTCGGTCGCTGACCAGGCGCTGTCCTCGACGGACACGTCGACGGAGACCACTCGAATCGTCCTGGCACAGGAACAGGAACGGGTCACCGAATCGATCATCACGGACATCGAACAGGAAGTCATTGCCGGCATCCTGACGGATCAGCAGGCGATCCTGCTCGCTGCCGCACAGGAAGCGGAAGCCGCTGCGCAGAGCGGATTGCTGGACGAGGAAATCGCCGCCGTCATCGAAGAGGAAATCGAGGAGATCATCGAAGACGAGATCGATGATCACGACGACCCCGTCATTGATGAATCCATCTTCGATGCCGCTGGCTACCAGCAGTACTTCGCGATCATGAACAGCCCGAGTGATCGTGGCTTCCTCGCGGCGACGATCGTCCTTGATCTCGTCGACGAAAACACGACGCTTGGTGATTTCACCTTCATCGATCCGATCATGCCGACTACGGGCGAAGAACGACGACAGATCCCGGTCATTCTCGAGCCCACACTCAACCAGCTGGGTGGCACGGAAACCGGTGCACGCTCCGAAGTCACCGCGTATGCACCGCTTCCAGCATCCGGTCCATTGCATGACATGTATTTCAGCATGATCAACTACGGCGTGGGCAACCCACAGTGGTACACGGACGGCGGCACCGCACCGACGGAGGCCGACATGGAAATCATGCTCGGTTTCTATGACAACTACATTGGCAACGTCCCGTCACTCACGGGTCAGGAAGTCGCCTCGCGTCAGGCCTTCATGAGTTCACTCGAAGCGATCTATCAGACGCAGACCGCTCCGGGCTTCAGCCTGTATGGCCAGGAACTGCTTCAGCTGTATGTTCCGACCTACAGCGGCGGTGGGATCGGGGGCTTTGAGGGCAAGAACATCCAGATTGGCCAATAAGAAGCCCGCCACGGATCCCCGCAGACACCAACCCTTTCAATCAGACCATCCATGCGGATGATGCAGGCCGTCGGAAGGCCGTCTTCGCCTTTTTCATGGCCGAAGGCCACTTTCGAGTCATATTTGAATCGAACGGATGATGGCCCTGCACGTACAATCCTTGCAGGGCGAGCGGGTCATGGAGTTTCGATTCAAAGAGATGCGTCATCGAACCAGAAAAGCGGTTTCAGCGATGATCGTGGCACTCTTCGCCACGACGGCCGTCGCACAGGAACCACGGGATCATGGTGCTGTTGCAGGCGAACTGCCACCGATCGATCAGGTCGAGATCGCTCAGTTGCACATGGCTGCCTTGGCGGCCGCGACAGCAACCGGCCCCATCGACGCGATTGCGGAAGGGACGTCCAGAATCCTCGAGGCCGTCGTCCTCGAGGTTCGTGGACGGTGCCAGTGGCGTGAAGATGCGGAAGCTCGATGGCAGAAGGCCGCGATCGATCACCGATTGAAACCCGGTGCCATGATCCGAACCGGCCTCAATTCACATCTGGCGATGCGATGCGGCCCCAACTCGACGATCCTGGTGGACTCGAATTCACGAGTCACGGTTCCAGCCCTCGCACAGAATGGAGATACGCTCAGCACCATCGTTCAGGTCGAACGTGGACGAGCGGACTTCAAGGTGGATCGTGTCGGACTGACCAACGACTTTTCGGTCGTGACGCCCAGTGGAGCACTGTCGGTGCGTGGCACCGGAATGGGTGTGTCCTATGACGGCTTCAATGGTGCCAGTGTGTTCGGCGCACGATTCAACTCGATCAACGCCATCGAGATGCGGTACTACGGCAACAAGAAGATCTGGAGTGTTTCCGGTGGCGGCTCGACATCGACCAGGGCCAAGAACCCGACGATGAAAGCGGTCGCGAAAGCCGTCGGCGGTCGCAAGCCCCTGAACAAATCCAATGCCATGGATGCCAAGGGCGCCGTCGGCAAGGGTGGCCCGCCAAAGATTGGTGTCGGCGGTGGCCTGCGTGAAACGACACGACTCGTCCTGGGCGCCGAACAGGGTTCGCGTGAACAGGTTCGACGAGATGAGTTCGAACAACCCCGTCGCGAAGTCATCGAGGCCGAAGCGGCTGCACAGGATGCGCCGCCACCACCTCCACCACCCGACGATCCGCCACCACCACCGCCGCCACCAGAACAACCGCCACCACCAGCGGAACCGCCAGCCGATCCTCCTGAAGTACCTGTTATCGCCTTGCCTGGATACAAACAGTACTTCCAACAGGTTGTTTCCCCCACCGACAGAGGGATGTTGGCCGCCGCCATTTACCTTGATTTGGTGCCTCAAAATCTGGCAGTTCGTTTTCCTGAATTCAGCGAGCTTCCAGAGGTCAAACGTGTCTATGTGCACGACACTGTTGGCGTTGTCTACCGCCACCAGATCCCTGTTCACTTTGAACCAGCTACGCTTGCATTGGTCAGTGGTGCCAATGATCTTGGTTTAAGAGAAAGTCCCTCAGAAGGTATTGACCTACCTCCTGGTGTGAGTCCTGACCAACCAATGCTTTCGGTGGGTGATATGTATGCACGTATCTATCACTATGGCGCTACTCGCTACACTGACTGGTTAAACGAAACGGGACCGGGACCTCGAGATCATGATCTGGATGTCATGCTTCAGCATGTCGATGACTTTGCAAAGCTTTCGGCCTTCCCGGGCCCAGTGAAAACGAGAAAAGTCCGAGAGGCTTTTGCACGGGCCGTGGAACTGTCCTTGTACAACCAACCTTCCGTGGAAGGTCAGCCCCCGGGGCCTCCAAGCTTTACCCCCTATAGCAACGCGATCCTCGGAGATTATCTTCCGACAACCGTTGTCCCCCCACAGCCCTGATTGACCAAACAGTCCTTTATGAGGATGGTCAAACGTGCATGACTTGAATGGGGTCCGTACACTCCACGCGTGCCAAGAAACGCTCCCGTCCTCGCTGCTTCGCTGCTGGCTGTCCTGGTCGTCCTCGTGCTGGACTCGATCGGCG
>MDSW01192000.1_pt1 | contig 75668 bp, 80 predicted proteins | sample 811171 | NCBI WGS metagenome assembly MDSW01 (sample SAMN05326641, study PRJNA326480) | marine metagenome | isolation source: seawater | place: Atlantic Ocean: North West | collected 2012
AATAATTTTATTATATAGCTTAAAAATGATTTACTTTTTAAAGCTTCCTTTAAAAGCATACCATGAGGTTGAACTATAATTGGAATTCTAAGAAAAGCGCAATGCAACATAAAAAAAAAGTGAATTGGTCTCCAAATTCCATGTATGTGAACTATTTCGGGATTGTATGTATTTAAAATTTTACTTACTTCTGAACTAAAGAATAAATTTCCAATCAAACTTTTTATTGTATGAATTTTTTTGACTTTATCTATATTTTTTGAAACAATTATTTTTGAATTGCTTGACAAAAAATCATAAGAGGAAATAATTTTGGCTACACTTACTATGCTAATATTTTTTTTTGATATTTCATCTAATATTTGTAATATTTTCATTAGAAGTCTCTTAAAAAAAAATTTTCGTTTAATAGATAATTTGATGTTAATTGTATCATAAAAATTATTCCATTATTTAAATAAAATATTAATGACTTTTTTTTATTAGAATATTTATGAAGAATTATCATTTAAATAATTTTTTTTTTAATTTTACAAATTACTAAAAAATTTGAAACAAAACCTAAAAAATTAATATCATATATTTTATAGTCAATATCTTTTGAAAAATTATTTAAAATTTGTATTAATTCTTTTTTACTTAACAAATTTAAATTTTTTTCTTCTGCAAAATATCTCATATTTAAAAATAATAAGATTTTTCTAAATATTTTTTTAGGTAGCCAGTGAATTAGGGGAAGTTTAGTATGTAATTCTATTGGAAAAAAACGATTTGGTGTAGTGATAACAACAAATTTTTTTGATAAAGAAATCATATTCTTAACTTTTGTAACTTGATTTTTATAATTTCCTACATGTTCGATTGTAGCGCTCGAAATTACCAAATCAGATCTAAAATACTTTATAATTTTTTTTGAAAATTTTGAAGTTATAGATTTTTTTAAACTAAGTTTAAATCTTTTATTATTAATTTTTTGATTTGAAATAGATTTGTGGATAGGAATATTATCTAACATTTTACAGAAAATATTAGAAGAATCTGCACTAGTGTCTTGGGTTGTGCCAATGTCTAATAAATCTTTAAGCTTTAAAATTTTAATCTTTTTAATTATGATATTAATCATTTCTATTCTCTTGCGATTAATAATTTTATCAAAAAAATTATTTTCAAATTGAATATATAAATTTTTTTTCATTTTATTTTACAAGTTTTCAGTTTTTCCAAATCTATTTCATATATATATCCGTTATAATTAATTTTATTCACACTAAATGGATTTCTGGCTGTTAATTGGTGTACATTTTTTCCTAATTTTATTAATTTTCCTCTACAATTTTTTAGAGTATCAGTATTATTATTATGATTTAAACCTGCGTAAAGTAAATGTGTAGGTTTTTTTTTTATTATTAAATTTAAATAATGTTCTAATTCTTTCTGATTTCTAACAAAAAGTCTAAACTCATAACTCACAAAAGGTTTTTTAGAAAACAGGTAAGACCTATGACTAGATATTATCTTTGAATTATTTGGTAAGTTATTATTAGCCCATTCAAATAAATTATAACCATCAGAATATTTTCTTAAAACTTTTTTTTGATTTTCTATAGAAAAAATTCCAGGTAAAAAATTTATAAGAGTAAAAATTATTATACATAAAATTCCTATTGAATTTAATATTATTAATTTTTTGAAAATTTTTAAAAATATATTATTTTTTAAAGTTAAATAATAAATCGATCCAACTGATAACCATAAAAATGGTTCTATAAAGAATCTGCCTGTTGGTTGACCAAAAGGTATTGCCAAAATAAAAAAAATTAGTGATGCAAAAATAATTTTTTTTACTGGTTCAAATTTAAAATTAATTAAAAAAACTAAAACGCTTAAGCCTACTATTTCAGTAATAACACCTGGCGTAAAATTATTGTAATAATAAGGAATAAATAGCCAATAAGGTAAGTATCTTGGATTTCCAGTACCATGTTTTAAAGATGTAACAAAATATTCAGATAAAAAATCATCAGTTACTGGTTGAAAAAAATTTTTAATTATGTTTGTACTAAAATTTTGATAATCAAAGAATTCTCTGGGAAAAACTATTATTACGAAAAATATAAAAGTTATAATTAAACTTTTGAACAATAAATTTTTTTTCTTCATCTCAAAAAAAGCAATTAATAAAATTATTCCTGAAGATAAAAAGAATGAAAATTTAAATTGTGTAGAACTCAAACATAAAAAACTTAAAATTGAAAAAATAATAATTAATTTTTTTTTATTATTCTCAAAAGGAAGTACAAAAAAAGCTATCAAAAACGCTATAAAATTTGTTCCAATTGAAAATAATTGTGGCTTTGCTGTGAAAGTTAAAAATAAAAAACTCGGAATACAAAGAATAGATAAACAGATTAAAATTTTTCCTTCTAAACTAAATAATTTTTTCGCCATTTTTAAGTTTAGAACAGCTATTATAATTGCAAAAAGTGATGCATATTGCAAAATTGATGAGAATTTATATGCATTTATTGATAACCCAAATATTATCAATGCCTCCCCTGCTCCAGCTAATTGACTTGTAAACCATTCTTTTTCAATGAAAAACTTATTATTTATTAAAGAAAGATATGGCACGGTTAAATGATAGTCTAAAGAGTCTGGATCACTAACCGGTAATAAAGATAATAAAAAATAACTAAAAATTAATAAAAATAATATTAATTTTGTTTTATTATTTATTAACTTATACTTTTCAATTAATTCTTTAAAGTGGTCAGGTTTATAGAGTCCTGCTAAAATTAATAAAACTACCGTTACTTGTAATATTAACTTATTGACTCCAAAAAATAAGAAAAAGTTATAAGTTATTATTGAAAAACAATTTATTATAAAAAAAAATAAAACTAGTTTTCCTTGAACTGCATAATTGTCTAAAAATTTAAAGTTACTAATTTGAGAAATTAATATGGTTATTTTATAAAAACCATTAATTATTAATAATGAGAGTATGATTGATAATAAAGGATGAATGTCTAAATACATTACTTAGTAAAAATATTTAATAATTTTTTTGGTGTTATTTTTATAATAAAATAAATCAATCTAATAAATTTACTATCTATTGAAGACGAATTAGTATCAGAATTTCCGGATAATTTTTGAATTAATAGATATTTAATCAAAATTTTATTTGCAAAGTTTTTTTGTTGAAATAAAGAATTTATCTTTCTATTTTGCTTATACTTATTAACTATATAATTTAATTCATTAACTTCTTTATTTTTATTTATTGATTCATTATTTTTATGTAGCCTATAATATCCAAAATAATCATCGTGATAATCAAAATTACAATAAGAACTCAGCCTAATAATTAAATCTAAATCTGAAGCTATATGTGTATTTTTATCAAATGAATATTCTAATCTATCAATTGAGCTCTTTTTAATCATCAATGTTAACCATGCTGTTAAAGGAGATCCTTTTATATAACTTAAAATTATTTCATCTTGACAATTTCCTCTGTACATAATTTTTTTTTTTTTAGTAATATCTTTATTTCTAACTTCAAAATAGTTTGAGTAAACAATATCTATATTTTGATTAGTTTTGAATTTATCAATTTGTTTTTCCAATTTAAATTTTGACCAATAATCATCGGTATCTAAAAAACAAATATACTCTCCTTTACAATTATTAAGGGATAAATTTCTAATTGTTCCTAGATTGAGTAACTTTTCAGATTTAAAATACTTGATTCTATCATCTTTATAACCGTTAATTATAGCTTTACTTTTATCAGTAGAATTGTTGTCGTAAAAAATTAGCTCCCAATTAGTGTAGGTTTGTTTAATAACACTATCTAAAGCTTCTTGTAAAAATGCCTCTCCATTATGACATGTCATTATTATACTTACAAGATTCATGTTTAAATTATATATTTAATATTAATCAATAATATAAATTTAAATGAGCAGTAAAGAACATAAAATTTTCATCTTATATTCGTTATTTGTATTGTTTTTTATTTTTCTAACAACAAAATATTTAACTTTATATGAAATTATTCACGTTGCTGGTCAGATGGATGCAATTAGCTATACTGAAATATCAAGTTCTGCACCAGATTTACCAAAAAATAATGATATTATTATTAAACATGTTGCTCAAAGATTTTTAATTCCGTACTTAGCTGGAAGTATTTCAAATTTTTTAAACATTGATAATTTTTTAATTTTTAAATTTTTTACACAAATATTTATTTTAATATTTTGGGGTTTAGTTTTCTTTTATATAAAAAATCAAAAATTTAATATTAGAGAATCAATAATATTTTTTTCTTTGCTTTTTTTAAACCCATATATAATTAGGAATCACTTATTTAATCCAGTGCAGGCTCATGATTTACTTTTTTTTTCAATAACTTTAATCTTATCTTACCTTATAATTAACAACAAAAGTAGATGGTTAATTTTTTTTGGATCTGTCGGCATTTTTTTAAGACAAACTGCTGTAGCAATATTTATAGGTTCATTTTTAATTTTATTAAAAAAAAAAAGGTTTGTAGAATGTTTTTTTCTATCTATATTATTTTTATTTTTTTTAATTTTTATATCATTTATTGCAGATATAATTTCTCCGCATAATTTTAGTTTCAAGTATGCTTATGGAATAATCTTTTACGATTTCTATCAAATTGAAAAATTGATAAGATTTCTTGGCTTACCAATTATAAGTTTTTTTCCTTTGGGTATTTTTATTTTTTCTAAAATAAAAAAAAATATTGATAAAGATAAATTTCTAATTTTATCTTTTATATGTTTAATGATGATTGCACAGCCGATAATGGCAGGTCCGGACGGAAGCTTAAGAAATGTTGTGAGAATATCTACACTTTGTTATCCAATTATTGTCTCTTTATTATTTTACCGATACGAGATTTCAAAAACAATAAATAACAATTTATTTTTTATTACATATATTATTGGTCTATTCTTTTGGTCTTTACATCCAACTTTTTCTATATTCGATTTTTTTGGATTTTTAAGATTTTAGTTAAACAAGATCAAAAGAATCAAAAGTTGATTTTTCATTCTTTAAAAAATTTTTTAATAAAATTAAAGATTGTATTGAAAAAAAAGTTACCCATGAATTGGGGTGTTTTAATAATTTTCCTTGACTAGTTTTGCCCCAATTAAAAGATCCTTCGACTTTAATATTCTTATGATTTTTATTTTGATATTTTAGAAGTATTTTTAATAATTTCTGAATTTTTATTTTGACATCAGATTTTAAAATTGATTGAAAATCACTATTAAGAAACAATAGTCTTATAACTTGCGCTATAGCATCTACTCTTTCATTATATATAATTTTATCAACAAGATATAATCTTGGTATTTGTCCTTTAATATTTTGTTCTTTTAAAATCCATTTGGTTGCTTTTTTTGATGCAAGTAAATATCTTTTATTTTTTAAATATTTTCCTACTGACCATAACCCCTCTGCTGAATAGCAATGTGGGTGCGCATTAGTGCCTCCTTTAAATGGGAATGATATAAATCTTCCACTTTTATTCTGAAATTTCAAAGATCTTTCACAAATGCGTTTTGCAAATTCTAAATATTTTCTTTTTTTTGTCACTGAATATAAATTTACTAATCCAGTTGCAACTTTTGTATGATAGCTCCCTGATATTGTTGACCATTCTTTATCCGATTCATAAAATTTATTTTCAGAAATTTCATAAACTGGCTTAACACCATTATTGTTATCAATACAATAATCTGTCAACCAATCTGCACATTTGATTGCTTTTTGTAATAAAAATTTTTTTTTTGTAACTTTGTAAAGCGATACAAAACCATTCAATATTACCCCATTGTCAAATGAATATATTTGATTTTTTTTATAAGCATGTAAAGAAGTTTTGTCTATTAAAAAGAGGCATTTAAAACCACCATTTTTGTGAAGAGCGTTTTTTATTAGCCAGCTAGCAGAATTTAAAGCATATTTAATATATTTTTTATCATTAGTTTTTTTATATAAAAAAACCATCATTGTAATAAAATATCCATTAATCTCAGAATATATAAAAGAATATTTTTTTCTTTTAGTATCAAACCAAGCGTTAACACTACCTGACCTGCTTCCTTTTTTATTTTGGATTCCTGAATTGATTAACCAGTGTATTCCCTGATCGATTGAATTTTCAATTTTATTTAAATTTAAATCCAATTTTTTTTTGCCCATTCAATGTTTAGTTTCAAACCTTCTCTGATACTAATTTTATGTTTCCGGCCCAATCTTTTACATTTATTTGCATTACAAGTTAACCTTTGAACTTCTGCTTTTCTTTTCTCAATTTTTACTATTTTAGATTTGCTTTTTGAAATTTTTTTAATTTCTTTTGCTAAAAAATTTATACTGTAATCTTGGCCTGTTCCAAAATTTATAACTTTTTGTTTACAATTTTTATTTTTTGAAACAAGAAGAAATGCTTCAACAGCGTCTGATACATATGTCAAATCTCTAGATTGTTTACCATCTCCATGAATAGTTATATCTTTATTATTAATTGCCATTTTTATAAATTTAGGAATAACATCATAAGTATGTCTAGGCCCATATGTATTAAAAGGTCTTATTATTGTTATTGGTAAATTATAAGTCTGAATATAAGAATAACAATATCTGTCAGCTGCAGCTTTAGAAGCTGCATATGGTGAAGTTGGGTTTAGTGGATGTGTTTCATCAATTTTTTTTGTCAGCGCAGTTCCATAAACTTCGCTGGAAGATGTACATACAATTCTATCAACCGATTTTAATTGTCTTGCAGCTTCTAGAATATTTAATGTTCCAATTACATTTGCCTCGTTAACTTCAAGGGGATGTTCAAAAGAATAAGGTACATAAGCATTTGCGGCTAAATGCATTATTATACTTGGTTTATCTTTTAGTATATGCCTAATTATATCTGTAGATGAAATATCACAACAAATTATTTTCTTACATTTTTTAATATATTTATGATTAAGATTTTTAAAATGATAACTGCTCGTTCCATGATTAGAAGTTCCTCTTACTACAATTGATAGCTTTGCTCCTAAATCGATTAGTTTTTCAGCAAGATGTGAGCCAACGAATCCATCTGCACCGGTTAATAAAATTTTTTTATTTTTCCAAAAACTATCCATACTACTTCCAAAAAAAATATCCTTTTATTATAGTTTTAAGGACTTTCATACCAAAAATGAACCTCCCAAAAGGAACATCAAACAAATAGGATTTTCCATGAATTCTTTCATATCTGTGGACAGGTACCTCCTTTATTTTTAATTTATTTCTAAAAGATTTTATTAATAATTCAGTTTCTATTTCATATCTGTTACTTTCTAAGTTCAGTTCTTTGAGTTTATCTGCTTTAAAACATTTAAACTCAGACTGACTATCTGTAATACTTTGACCAAATAAAATATTTATTAAGAATGTTAATGATTTATTTCCTATTTTATTAATAGGCAAAATAGCTTTATTTGAATATCTTTCTTTTAAGCTATTATCTTTTACAAATCTTGATCCTATAACATAATCATAACCTTCAACTACTCCATTTATTAATAAATCAATTTCCTCTGGATCATCTTGTCCATCTCCTCCCATAAATATAATCAATTGACCCTTGGCATTTTTAATACCTGTTCTCATTGCAGCACCTTTTCCTAAATTTTTGTCGTGTTTTAAAACTTTACACTTTTGTTCTTCAGCTTCTTGTTGAGTTTTGTCTGTACTACCATCATCAATAATTATAATTTCATCTTCTAAATCTAATTTTTTTTTTATTTTTGTAATTAAATTTCCTATATTGCCCTGCTCATTAAATACTGGTATTAAAATACTTTTGTTCATTATTCTTTAATAGTATTTTTGAAAAATTTATTAAAAACTTTTATTATATAATTTATTCTTTTTGTATTAAGCATATGATTTAAACCAATAAAAAATCCTGAGTCCATTACCAATTTTGCATTAGTTAATTTCTTTTTTTTATATTTAAATTTTTTTATGAATGGTTGATCGGCTATGTTTCCTGCTATAATTGGTCTATTATCAATTCTATTTTCTGATAAAAAATTTGTAAGCATTTTTTTTGAAAAAAATTTATTTTTTTTAACAACTATTGGAAATGTAAACCAGCTATTTTTAATATTGGTAAATTCTTTAGGTAGATATAAAAATTCATCAAATTTATTTAAACTTTTGATTATTTTTCTAGCAGCAAACCTTCTTTTATTAATAAATTCATTTAATTTATCTATCTGATTTTTTACTAGAGCTGCTGAAAGATCAGTTGGTTTAAAATTAAAACCAATATAAGGAAACATAAATGATTCATCAATTTCTCGAAAACTTTTTAAAAAAATTTTTCTAGTATTCAGATTTTTAACTTCTCTTAACCAGCCATTTGCCCTCATACTTCTTAAAATATCAGCATAATAATCGTCGTTGGTAAGTATCATACCTCCTTCAACGCTAGAAATATGATGAGATTGATACATAGATATTGAAGAAAATTTACCGAATGTTCCCGCAAACTTATTATTATATTTTGCACCAATGGACTCACAATTATCTTCGATTAGTAAAAGATTATTTTTTTTACAAATAGATTGTATTTTTTTCATATCACATACATGCCCAAGAGGATTGACTAGCATGATGGCTTTTGTTTTTTTTGATAAATTTTTTTCAATTGAATTTATATTAAGATCGTAGGTAGATAAATTAACATCTGCTAAAACTGGTACTAGATTATTTTGAATTATAGGGCTAACTGTAGTGCTCCACGTAACTGCAGGAGTAATTATCTCATCACCTTCATGAAGCCTATCTTCTTTTTTTGCATACGGTGAACACAATAAATATAAAATTAAGAAATTAGCTGATCCACCAGAATTAAGCATAATTGCATTTTTAATCTTAAGAAATTTTTGAATTTTTTTTTCTACCTGTTTGACCTCATTTCCAATAGTTGGCCATCCTTTGATAAGGGTATTTATGCTATTCAGTATATCATTTGAATCATACTGTACGAAACTTAATGGTAATCTATTATTTGAAAAATTTTTTTTCTCAAGTTTTTTTAGATTATAATCTAGATAACTTTTAATAATGTTTTTTTTCATTTTTATTAATCATTTTTTGAATAATTTTTATAGATTTTTTTGATGCATCACCTCGTCCATAGGGATTTTTCCAAATTATTCTTTTTTTTAATATTTTTTTTGCATTTTTATATATATTATTACTGCTTACATTGGTTAATATATTACAACCTATTTTTATAGTTTCCGGTCTTTCAGTGCTATTTCTAACGGTTATTAAGGGTATTTTTAATATACATGCTTCTTCTTGTATACCTCCAGAATCGCTCACTACAATTTTACAATTGCTTAAAAGATTTATAAAACTTAAATAATCAAGAGGCTCGATAACCCTTATTAACTTTTTATCATATTTTATTTTTAACAATAATTTTTTTGTTTTAGGATGAATTGGAAAAATAGCATATATTTTTTTATTTTTACAAATTGTCTGTATATTGTTTATTATTATTTTTAACTTATTAAGGTCAAGAGTATTTTCTTCTCTGTGAATTGTTAATAACAAATAATTTTTTTGTAACTTGCTAAAGTTTTTTTTTATAGAATTTTTAACAATTTTAGACTTTAAAGCATCAACAATAGTATTTCCAACAACATGGATTTTATCTTTTTTAATGCCTTCCTTTAATAGATAATTTTTTGATGTATTAGTTGGACAAAGCAAAAGGTCAGAACAGTGATCGATTAATCTTCTGCTAATTTCTTCTGGCATATTTTTATCAAAACTTCTTAGGCCTGCTTCTAAGTGAATTAAATATATTTTTTTAATATTAATTGAAGCTAAAGCACCAGCTAATGCCGAATTAGTATCGCCATACACAATAACTCCTTTTATTTTATTATTATTTTTTAAATATTTTTCAATACCAATAGCCATTAATGATATTTGTTTTGCGTGGTGAGTTGATCCTACTTTAAGATTTAGAATTTTTTTTTTTGGAATTTTTAGCTGTTTAAGAAATATATTATTTAAATTTTTTGAATAATGTTGGCCAGTATGTATTATGTTAAAATTAATTTTTTCTTTTTTTAGTAAACTAATTAGTGGATACAGTTTAATAATTTCGGGCCTTGTTCCTAGAATAACTGATAACATTTTTTATAATATTTTATTGTTTTATTCATTCCTTTATAAAAATTTATTTTTGGTGTCCAATTAATAATTTTTTTTGCTTTTGAAATATTGGGATACAATTTTATTATTTCATCTTTTCTTAATGGAACTTTACCAAAAATAGGTTTTCCTTTTTTTATTTTTTTGTTTATATATTTAATTACTTGTTTAATTTTTTTTGGTTTTTCACTACCTAAATTAATTATTTCACCTTTTGCTCTTTTATTATCTAAGCATTTAAATATTGCTTTTTTCAGGTCATCTATAAATAAAAAGTCTCTATACTGATTACCATCTGAGCAATCAAATTTACAATCTTTTAAACAGTTTGAAATAGTTATCGGAACGACTCTGTTTATATCTTGTCGAGGACCATATACGAGATACAATCTTAATATGGTTACTGGAAATGCTTTAGTATTATATAAATTTATTAAATATTTACTAGCCTTTAGCTTTGCTAAACCATAAGTAGAGTTAATTTTTTTTTTTAAATATAAGTTTTCTTTTTGTGGAGACCTAATATTACCATATTCAACACTACTTCCAATTTGAATAAAGGACTTTAATTTTTTTTTTAAAAAAAAATTTGCTAAATTTTTACAACCTTTGTAATGACTATTGTAAGTGTTTAGTTTTTCTTTATGATTTACATATCCAGCTAGATTGATTACATAATCAAATCTACCTTTTATTTTTTTGGTTAAGCTATTTGGGTTTGATAAATCACATTGTATATATTTAACTTTACTGCAATATCTTATTTTTTTGGGTGGATTAGTTGAAACTGAAGTTACATTAAATCCTTTTTTTATTGCCTCAACAGATAAATGGTAACCAATAAAACCTGTACCACCACAAATAAGTATATTTTTTTTCAATTTACAGACTTATAATTATAATATTTTTTCTAATTTATCTTTATCTCTTTTAGTATCCATACATTGCCAAAATCCACTATGCTTAAACGCTGCTACTTGTTTTTTTAAACATGCATTTTCAATTGGCTCTCTCTCTAAATATGTTTTATCATTCTTAATTAGTTTAAGAAATTCTGGATTAATTACAAAAAAACCTCCGTTTATCCAACCTTCATCGAGTTTAGATTTTTCTTTAAAATAACTTACTGAATTGCCTTTAATTTTAATTGCTCCAAATCTTGCTGGAGGTCTTACTGCAGTTAAGGTCATTAATTTATTATTTTTTTTATGAAATTTTATAAGTTTTTTCAAATTTACATTTGATACTCCATCCCCATAGGTAAGCATAAAAGTTTCATTCTTGAGATATTTTTTTAATCTTTTTAATCTCCCGCCTGTCATGGTTTTTTTTCCAGTATCAACTAAATTAATTTTCCATCCAAATTTTTTATTTTTAAAATATTTTTTTATTAATGAGCCCTTGTATCCCAGAGCAATGTAAAATTCATTAAATCCATATTTAGCATAATGTTCCATTATATAAACTAATATTGGTTTATTTTTTATTTTAACCATCGGTTTTGGAATTTTTTTTGTATATTCAGAAAGTCTAGTTCCAAAACCACCAGCTAAAATAACAACTTTGGTCATTTATTTTTTGTTCTCAAATGATTTAATTTGTTCAATAGAAGTATCGTAAATTAAATTTTTATTTATTTTAAATTTTTTATACCAATCTACTAGGTAAACTATTGTTTCTTTTAAATTTAATTTTGCAGACCATTTTAATTTTTTTTTTGCTTTTGTATTATTTAGTTGAAGCAATTTACTCTCATGGAATTTTTTCTCTTTAATTATTTTCCATTTTATGTTTGGCCAAAGTAATTTGATATTTTTGATAAAATTAATTACAGTTTCATTTTTAATTTTATTTGAACTAAAGTTAAATGACTCACCATTAAATCTTTTACTATCACTCATTTTTGAAGCCAATAATAAATAACCATTCAACGCTTCTAAAACATGCTGCCAAGGTCTAGTAGCCTTAGGTTTTCTGATTATAACTGTCTTATTATAGAGCCATTTTTTCATACAGTCAGGTATAAGACGCATTTGTGTCCAATCTCCACCACCAATAACATTTCCAGCTCTAGCAGTAGCCACTCTCAAATATGGATTTTTATTCAAAATAAAGGTTTTAAAAAATGAGTTGAATAAAATTTCTGAAGATGCTTTAGATGCACTATATGGATCTTCGCCTCCAAGTATATCATCTTCTGAATAACCTTTTACCCTTTCTAAATTTTTGTAACATTTATCGCTAGTAATAAGTACTCCAACACATTTTTTTTTTAATTCTGATAAACTTATCAAAATATTTAAAAAACCAATTACATTTGTTTCCCAATTTAAAGCTGGTTTTTTTATTGATTTATATACTATAGATTGTGCCGCTAGATGAAATACAAAGTCAGGTTTAATTTTAAGTATAGTTTTTTTTAGTTTTTTCCTATCTCTAATATCAATGTAAAATTCTTTAAGACTGATTTTTTTTTTGATAAGGTTATAATGATTATTTTTGTCATTATCTTTTAAAGAAATACCATACAATTTAGCACCTAAATGGCTCAACCAAATACTTAACCATGCACCCTTAAAACCATTAAAACCTGTAATTAGAATTTTTTTATTTTTAAATTTTTTAAATTTCATATGTTGTTTTTTAGTTTTACTATTGCCACAAATTTTCTCGTATTCGAATCAGAATTATTATGTGCGTCCAATCTTTTATAAATTAATTTAAAGTCAATTATATCTTCTTTTTTCAATTCATTTAGTGTTTCAAAAGATGCTATAGACTTATACATTTTATCAGATTTAATTTTATGAATAAATATATCGTCACACATAATTATTCCTTTTCGATTTAATAATTTAAGTGAATTTATTATATCCATACAAACTACTGGATATCCATGCGCACCATCAATCCAAATTAAGTCATACTTTTTATCATAATTATATAATCTAAGAGAATTCAGTTCTTTAAAATATATTCTTTTTTCTTTAGAAATTAGTTGATCTCTTAGTTTTACAAATTCATTGACTTTATTTTTTCTATTATAAAAATCTTTAAATTCTTTATGATCTTTTTTTAAATCTATCGTATCAATATTAGCATTCTTAAATAATATCGAAAGTAGAAAAGCATTTTTTGCATCCCAGGTTCCTATTTCTAGTATTTCTTTTATTTCAAAGTTTTCTAACAAACTAAGTGAAGAAAAAAATACTTGATGTTCTGATGACATCTCATCGTGTATGAATTTATAATTATCTAAAATTTCATTATATTTTTTTAAACCTTTTTCTCTTGATAAATTAAATTCTGAAAATATTTCATTTTGACTAAGTAAATATTTATTTTTATCATAATTTTTTTTTTTAAAATATAATTTTATTTTAGCAATTAATCTAAACGGCTTAAATATATAGTTTATAATTTTATTTATCATATAAAGTTTATAAATCTTAATAATGTTTTAATTTTTTATTGTCTTCATTTTTTAAATATTTTTTTAACTCACTTATATTTTTTATGATGTATTTTGAATTTATTTTTTTTTTTGAATAACCGTATTGAGCGTATACAAAATTAGTTTTTACATTTTTACTTGCTTGAAAATCATAAATTGAATCTCCAACAAATAGACTATTTATTGGTAAAATATTTAATTTTTTAAACGTATAATTAAATAAGTCTGGGTAAGGTTTTGGTCTCAAATTTTTGGTAGGCGTACAAATTAGTGAAAATTTAATCTTTGGAAAAAATTTTTTTAAAAATGTTTGAGTATTATTTTTATTTTTTTAAGTAATTATAGATAAAATATATTTTTTTTGTAAAAATTTTAATTCATGATTTACTCCTTTATAAGGTTTAATTTTATATATAAATTTCTTACTATTCATAAAATAATTTTTTTCTAAATTTTTTTGATTTTTGTATACTTTTAATTTGTTTAAAATTTTTTTAAACGATGTTCCGATATACTTAAAATACTCTTGGAATTTAATATTTAATTCGTTGTCTTCACAAAGTTTTTCCCAGGACATCTTCATATTTTGTTTGCTATCAATTAAAACTCCATCAACATCAAAAATTATAAGTTTGATATTTTTCATTTTTTTTTAATTTAATATTTTTTTCTTATTTTATCATGGGGCATAAGATCTATAGATCTTAAATAATCTTTTTTTACATCAACAGAAAAAATATCATCTCTTATAATAAAAGATCCTACTCTCATATTATTTTCAATAGCTCTCATTAATTCTATACCTTCAATTTTTTCAATGTTTCCTAATTTTAGACTAGAAAATTTTTCTAAAGCTTTCTTATCAAATGAAATTATTGACATATGTTTTGAGTAATAAATTGGTTTTTTTTTAAACGGGAAAGGTATTAGTGATCTGCTAAAATAAACTACTTTATTATCTTGATTAATTGCAAGTTTTACGATGTCTTTTGATTTTGCATCTTTTTCATCCATAGGAGAATAGGGAACCACAATTTCAAATTTATGAGTTTTATGAAAATTAATTAATTTCGAAATATTTTTTGGATTAACAAATGGAAAATCACCTTGTATATCTACTACAATATCATATTTAAGTTTCCTTGAAACTTCTGCAATTCTGTCAGTTCCAGTTTTGTGATTTTTTTTTGTTAAAATACATTTGCCTTTATGTTTTTTGACCAATTTTTGTATAATTATTGAATCTGTGCAGACAATTACTTCACTTAACTCTTTGCACATTTGAACTCTCTTGAGAGTATGAATAATTAATGGCAGCCCATCGATCATTAATAAAGCTTTTTGCCTTAATCTTGATGAATTTAGTCTGCAGGGTATTAATCCTATAACTTTTTTTCTAATTTTTTTAATCATCTTACAAAATATCAGACAGTTAATTTTAGATACTTATATAATATTGGATTAATTTTATATCTTAATAAACCTACAAAGTAATTTTTATTTTCAATTTTATAAACCTCTTTTATTCTGTCTGACATTAAATTATATACAAGAACTACCCTATTATTTTTTCCATCACCTTCGTATGAATGCCAAGTTTTTTTCTCTTCTCTTGAAAAAAAAACTGCTTTATTTGGCTCCCAATTAATAATTTTTCTTTTATTTTTATTTTGATCATAAAAAATTGTACCTGTATTTCTTTTTGGATATAAATAAATTACACCACTTAATAATTTATCAGGGGTATCATCATGCATTGGAAATTTGTAATTTGATCCAGTTTCAATAATATTAAAAACAGAGTAATCATATAGATGAACCTTTTTAGGGGAAATTTTTTTTAAAATTTTTATTGCTATTGGATGGTATTTTTTATTCAATTCAATAAGGAATTTACTGCTTATACAAGTTTTTAAAATTATTTTTTTATTGTTAATTATATTTGGATAAACTTTTATACTATTTTTATCTATTTTAGATAATTTAAGAGATATAATTTTTTTAAAAATTTTATTACTTAAAAAATTTTTTTTTATTACAAGTTTCATTTTAAACGCAATTTTATAAATTTATTATAGTATTTACTTTATATCTGATATTTGTAGTTTTGGTTCCTTAAAATAATTTGAAATTTCATTCTGTATAGTTTTCATGTTTATTGGGTTTTCTTTTTGAAATAAACTATTTAATGAATTAATGTTATCAACATAACTTATTTCATTTAAATTATACAAAGGATTTATATTAAAATTTTTTTCTAAATTTAAATAAATAGGAAAACATCCATGATGAATTGCGTTGAATACTGAAGAAGACCCTCTGAATAAACAAAATTTAGATTTTAAAAAATCTTCATCATTATTTTCCGAAATATCTATATTTTTCCGTAATTTTTGAGAAATTTTCATACTATCCAGTATTTCATTAATTTTCATCATTGGGTGGACTCTCCAAATAAATTTTATATCATCAAAATTTTCTAGATATAATTTACAAAAATTAAATAATATTTTGCACTCACTAGATATAGCTTCTGGTAAAACAAGACAATAGTTTTCTTTTTTATGAGTAGTTAGATTTTTAAAAACAAATTTACTAGTCCCATAATTTATAATTTTTTTTTGTTTTAATTTATTTTGTAAAATTTCGTAATAGAATTTTCCCGATGTAAATATTGTGTCAGGAAAATATTCTGTATCTTGAAATTCAAGAATTGAATTATGATCTTTAATAATTGGTGCATGTTGGTAACCAATATTATTTTTGCAATTATTATTCTTTGAAAGACTAAAAATAATTTTTTCCAAATTTAGTCCCTCAAATGTTGTTATTAAATTATCAAATTTGAATTTATTAAATAAAGCTTTGGTTTGTAAATACATTCTTATGTTGTGATTGGTCTCGCTATTTAAAACTTCACCCAAAATTGTCAATTTTTCTTTAATATTTATTTCTTTTAAATTTAAATAAAAAAAAGATAATTGAAAAATTTTATATAAAATTTTAATTTCTGATTTAAAATCCATTTTTTTTTTAAAAAAAATTACATCTTCAGTTTTTTTTAAGTTTTTAAATATTTCTTCTTTGGTAGTTGGTAAATATACAATTAAATATTTAATATTGTTTTGATTTAAAAATTGGAAAAACTTATTAAAGTAAATATCGTTTTCGAATGAATATTTTGGTGATAAATAATGAGAAAATATTACAAATTCATATTTTTTTTTGATTTTATTAAATTTATTTTTTTTATTAAAAATATTTCTTACCAAATTTATTAATAATTCAAGAAAATTATAAATTATTATTAAAATTAAATTATGGAAAGGCCTATTAATTTTTTTATATTTTTCAAAGTATTCTGGGTGTGCTTTAGGATAAAAAAAAATATTAACAAAAATATTTTTTTTTATATATTCCTCATTTAAATTTAAAGAACTTATTTTTTTTTTAAATATATCGCTTCTATCTATCATTATAATTTATTTAATTCTCATATTTATTAAATTAAATACGTGAGTATTTGAATTCAAATTTTTTTCCATATAGACAGAATTTCCAAAGGATATGTTATCATTTTGATAACATTATTTTTGAAAAAATTATATCTGCTCGATTTTTTATTAATTTATTATATTTAATATAATTTTCGATATAGTTTTTATAATTTTTTTTATTTATTTTTTTTATCTTATTCGTAATTCTATTTTTATGAATATTGATTAATTCTAAATTTGCTCTTTTACAAAAATCCACATTTTTACTTAAATGATCATATTTACTATTTAACATTTCATTATTAATTATTGGAATTATTGGCTTTTTTAGTAAAAAAGCATAATTAATTGCTGTACTATCATGACATAAAACAAACTCACAGTTTTTAATTAATTCAATTGTATCTACTTTGGAAACTCTATTTCCAAAATATTTCTTTATTTTGTTTACTTTAGCTCTTGGGTGAGGACTAACTAAATATCTTAACCCATGTTTTTTTTCTATTTCAATGAAAAATTTTTTTAGAGAATTGTAGTATTCTTTTTCATTTAAATCATTTAATTTTAAAGCAACTAAATCTGGATGATTAGGCACATCTTGATCTAAAAATAAAAAAAATTTTTTTGGATATTTATTTTTTTTTATAAATCTATAAGAAATATACTTGTCATAATCGGCATGATGTCCTTTAATAAAATTAGAATTTTTTGAAATTAATGGATTATTATAAATATTTGCTTGTTTAGATATTAAATAAACAAATTTTGCATTTCTAATTTTTATATTAGAAAAAATAAAAATTAATTTTATAAAAAGATTTTTTAGCTTAACTTGTAATTTATAATGAATTTTTGACTTATTTAAAATTAAGCCTGGAAATAAAATGTAATCTATTTTTTTTTTAAAAAAAATTTTAAAAAATTTAATACTTTTTATGTTTACGTTGATTCTTACATCAAATAAAGTTTTGTAACTTTCTTGATTTAAAAAATATATCAAAGTTGATATGGATTTAATAATCTTTATTTTTACTTTTTTTTTGCAAATTATTTTTAAGTTTATGAAGTCATTTTGATTTAAAATTTTTTTTATAATCCAGACTTCTACTTTTATTCCTTTTTTTTGAAATTCTAAAATTGAATTTTTTGTATATTCTTTATTGGTAAATTCTTTTGGATAAATTATAATAATTTTATTATACATGATAAATTTAAAAACTTTTTTTCATTAATTGATATGTGGCAATTTTAAACATTATAATAACTTTCAATCATTTTTTTAATTTTCAAAATATCTTTAAAAGAGGTTTCTTTGCCTACCCAAAAATTAATGATTCTTTTATAATTTTTTTCACTATTTTTTAGTTTTTTGTTTATTGAAGGAAATATGTAATTTAGAGGTGGATAATATTTTCTAGCATAAATATTATTCTTATTTAAATAATTGATTAGATCAAATGAATTTTGCTTCACTAGAAAATTTTTTCTCCAGTATACAGATCCAGGATTATGAGTGATTGATGAAAAATTTTTAAACTTTATTAATTTATCAAATTCTTTTGCTTTTTTTTTTCTTAAATTGTTAATTTTTTCGATTTCATTTATATTGTAGCTTAATTTTTTATAAAAATTAGTACTTAGATTTCTCTTATTTACTATTCCAAAATAATATTTTTTTAAATTTCCTATTTTTAGAATTTTATTATTAATTTTTTTATTTAAAATTAAATCAATAAGTTTATTTAGTTTTTTACGTAATGAAATGCTTTTGCTTGAACGTGTTTCTAAATTTTTATTTAAAACTAAAAATTTTTTATACACTTCTATATTATTTGTTGATAAAAAACCTCCATATCCCATATCAATAATTTTTCCTTGTCCAAAACTACCAACACAGTAATCAGAAAAACTTCCAAATTTATTTTTACCAATTTTTCCACCAAATGCACCGGCAATATCTTCAATTAATAATAATTTTTTTTTTTTTATTATTTTTAAAACGTCTTTAAAATTATCAGAATTTCCATAAAGATATGGAAATATTATACCTCCGATATTCTTATGCTTCTTTAACTCATTTTTGAGATCATAAATTGAAATACCCAAATTTTTATTTGCATCTATTACCAATGGTTGATTATGAGAATATATAATACTTAAGAAAACTTCATAACAAATATTTGAAGGTATAATTATTTTCTTATTTTTAAATTTTAATGATTTTAATAATAAATAAATTGCCGTACTACAGTTTGAAGTAAATACTGTGTATTTTTTTTTTAGAATTCTTGAAACTTTAATATTTAACAAATGTATTTAAAAATATTTTTTTTCAAAAATTGAAAGCAAATATTTTTCCCCCCCAAATCCTTTTTTAAAGGTTGCTATATTTTGTTTTTTTTTTGGAAAATCAATTTCTACATTATAAAAATTATTTATTACTCCAAGATTTAAATATTCTAAATTTTTAATTTTTTTAAAATATTTTATAGTTTCAAAAATCAGAGAATGATGATTTTTTGTAAATTTGCTGTCAATAAAATACTCAACTGTGTTAGAAATAACTGAAAACATACTACAAAAATTTTCATTTTTGTTTTCATAAGCAATGGTTATTTTATTTTTTTTAAAAATTTCATATAATGGCTCTAAGTACTTTTCATTATCTATGTGATTTGTAATTATTCTCTTAAAATCATCATAAGTTATCTCATGATCTTTGAAATTTTTAAAAGTATACTTTTTAGATTCTTGTTTTTTTATTTCTGATTTATGACCTTTGGAAAATTTTTTAAATATTTGATTTTCTTGTTCTCCTAAATTAATCCTCAAGCCTAGAAATGATTTATTTGTATAATTTTTATTTATTAAAATCTCTGAAAGAATAAAAAATCTTTGAGAGTTTGTATTAAATTTTATTAGGTCAGAAAAATTTATTTTTATACTCTTAACTTTTTCATTTAAACATCTTTTATCAATTTCATCTAAAATTAAGATAAGAATTTTTTTTAATTTTTTGTTATTAACATGATTTGAAATAACTGGGCCTGGTACTGATAAATTGAAAAATGTACCAATTTTATAACCGTTTTTATCTACCTCTATACTTAATGGAACAAAAGCTAATAATTGATTATTTTCAAATATTAAAAAATTATGCTTTAAGTTATTTTCATTAAATAAAATTATTTCATGATAAATGCTTGAAATATTGTTTTGGAAAATCTTTCCTATTTCAACTTTATTTTTTTTTAGATTTAAATTAACTATTTCCATTGTAATATTTAAATAAAGTCTCCGATACTTTTAAATCTATATTTTCATCAATATCAATTCCATATTCATATTTTAATGGAAAGAAGCAATTATCATTTGAAATAATTTTTTTATTTTTTAAAAAATATTCTTTTTTGACAAAATAGTACGATCCATCAATAAAGTAATAATTTTGATCATATTTTTGTCTTATGCCTGGATTATTTTTAATAAGGAATTTCCATTTACCATCTTTTTTTTTAACATATTCCGATGGATGATTTTTGACTTTAACAACTGAGCATAATGAATTAAAATTTTTTCTTTTTAATAATTTTATCATTTTAAATAAATCTTTTTTATTCCTGTATGGAGATGTCGGTTGTAAAATTAGTATATAATCAAAAAATATATTTTTCTTTATCGCCCATTTAACTAGGTGAATTATAGTATCGGATAAAGGAGTACTATCTTTAGAAACTGTTGAGGGTCTTATGTAGTTATAAGTTTTTAAGAATTTATCACAAATTTTTTTAATTTTTTTAGAATCTGTTGAGACAATTATATTGCCTTTTTTTATTTTTTTTGCAAAATTAATTGTATAAAATATTAGTGGCTTACCTAAAAAGTTTATTATATTTTTTTCTTTTATACCTTTTGATCCAGCTCTTGCCGGAATAATAGTAAGTAATTTCATTAGAGATTTTTTATTTTTTTAGATAAACTTTTATATTTTTTTAAATTTATTTTAAAGTTTATAGGTATAGCTATTGCTTTATCTAATTTTTCTTTAGTGGATATTGAATTTTTAATTTCTGACTTTTGTAAACAGTGACTCCAATAATATGAACAATGCCATTTAATAGCATCAGGTAAATTTTTTGTTCCAATTTTGCTTTTTTTAAGTAAATTTAGTATTTTATTTTTTTGTACCTTATTGTTCACAAAAAAAATAAATGTATCATAATTGGGCACTGTTCGGTTGTAAATTTTCCTAATTTCAAATTTTTTTTTTAAATAACTTTCAATAAGCAAATATTTCTGTTTATTAGATTTTATTAATTTTTTTAATTTGCTAAGTTGAACTTTGCCAATGGCTCCTTGAAATTCTGTTACACGATAATTGAAACCATTTATTCTTGCAGAATCATTTCCTCTTCCAACATTTTTTAAATTCATATGACCATGATCGTGATATTCTTTGCAATAATCAAAAATCTTTTTATTATTTGTTAAAATTAAACCTCCCTCACCTGTTGTAATTATTTTACCAAAATCAAAACTAAATACACCTACATCCCCTATTGTTCCAAGGTATTTATTATTAAATTTTGCTCCTATAGATTCGCAATTATCTTCAAGTATTTTAATATTTTTTTTTTTGCAAATTTTTTTAATTGATTTCATGTCTGCGGCAAATCCCAACATATGAACAGGTATTACTGCTTTAGTTTTTTTAGTAATTTTTTTAGATAGGTCTTTGGGGCACATATTTAAAGATTTATCTATTCCAACAATTTTTGGTATTGCTCCGACATCTAATATTGCTTCTATTGTTGCAATAAAATTAAATGATTGGGTCAATATTTGATCACCTGGCTTTATATTTAAAGCCTTTAAACCTATTTTTATTGCTGCAGTTCCCGAAGAAACCATTAAACAATATTTTGATTTAAAATATTTTTGGCAATTTTTTTCAAATTCTCGAACGTGAAATTTTTTTCTTAATTTTTCAAATCCATGGGCAAAAAATACTCCTCCTTCTTCAAAAATTTCATTTGCTGCCTTTTTCTCTTTATTATCAATTATTTCATAGCCTGGCATATAAGTATTAGCTTGTTTCCTTTCTTTTTCTAATTTGTTTTTTTAAAGATAATATGTATTTTTTTTTCATTTTATTATCAATTTTCGAATTCATATCTTTGAATTGAAAAGTTAACCCTCGTCTTCTTTTCCCACTTGTATTTTCTGAGCTCCCATGGATAATTTCACAATGGTGAAAAATTGCATCACCAGGATTTAGAATTGGACAAACTAATTTGTATTTTGAATATTTATTTAAATTAAATACTTTCTGAGAACTTCCTTTTGCATAAGAAGGTACATGTTTTACCACTCCAAGTTTGTGTGTTTTATTTAAATATTTTATACCTCCATTTTTTGTTGATACTTTATCAAGTGATAACCAAATAGTTAAAGCATTACCTCCTTTTATACACCAGTAATAATTATCTTGGTGCATTGGGGATGCTAAGCCTATCTTTGCAGGTTTTGCGAACAATTCGCTTGCTATATAACTTGGTTTAGAATTAATCAATTTTTTCACTATATTTCTAATCTTTTTATTTTTAGATGTTTTTTTTATTATGTTAAGGTCTGAGATTTGATGAAACGAATTTATATTATTTAAATCTTTAGTATTTTTTTTTTTATCATTTATAAAATTTATATTTCTTCCTTTATATAAATTAATATTTTTTTTCAAAAAAAAAATCTATTTTATTATTTATATATTTTACCTCTTTATTTTTTAATAAATTTCTTATTAATACCCATCCATTTTCATCATATTTTTTTTTTATTTTATCAAAATTAACTTTCAACATAATGCTCTCTATTTATTTTTTTTAAATCCTTTAAACTTCCGATATCAAGCCAATTTTCGTGAATTGGACAAGTTCCAATCATAATTTTTTTACTTGATAAATTATTTATAAAATCTGTCATATCAATTTTTTTTGAATATCTGAGGTACTTTAATATTGAAGAATTCATAACATATATACCTGCACTTATTAAATAATTTTCAGATGGTTTTTCATCTATCTTTGTCACCTTATTAAATTTATTTAATTGAATAACCCCATATGGATTATCAAGTTTATAGAATCTTGAAGTAATTGTTAATTTATTTTTATTAGATTTATGATAGTTTACAATGTCTTTAAAATTAATATTAGTAACAATATCGCAATTTGAAACTATTAAAATTTTATTTTTTTTACGACCTAACAGGCTTAAACCTCCAGCTGTTCCTAAAGGTGTTTTTTCTTTAAAATAATTAATTTTTACATTTAATTTTTTTCCTTTTTTAAAGTAATTATAAATTTGCTTGTGCTTATGATTTGTTATTAAATTAATCTTTTTTATTCCCTCATTTTTTGCTTTTAAAATAATATGCTCTAAAATTGGTTTACCATTTACTTTAATAAGTGCTTTAGGAGTGTTTTTTGTGAGTGGGAGAAGTCTTTTACCTTTTCCTCCAGTAATAACTACCAATTCATATTTAGATCCATTAATTTGGCTAAAATTATTTTTATATTCAGAAATTATATCAACAATTTTTTTTTTTGAATTTAAAATTGGTATAAAATTTGATTTAGATTTTTTTATTAAATCTTCCAAATTTTTTTTATTTAAATTTTTCTCATAAATAAAGAAAGGCTTTTTATTAACAGCTTTAACAATATTGTCAGATAACTTTACTCCTTTTAAAAGAGCTCTTCTAATATCGCCGTCAGTAATAATACCATAAAATCTATTGTTTCTGTTGACTAGGCATAATCTAAGAGCAGTTTTATTTAAATTTTTGATTGTTTCCTTTAAAGAAAAATTTAAATCAATTACTGACGCTCTCCAATTTTTATAAAATTTAGTAATCATAAATTATACTTTTAAATCTTTAAATTTTTTTAATTGATTATCAAACTTATTGTATTTTAGATAATTGATAATACTGGCAGATATAAGCCTACTTGTATTTTTACTATTCATTTTATTTTTTGTTTTTATTTTATTTTTTAAAATATTATTAATTTTATTAATTATATTTTTTCTATTCGCGCTTGAATGATGCACTTTTTGAAATTTATGTCTTCCCTCCTGTCTAATCCCAATATCTAAAACTGGTATGTTTAAAAAAGGTATTTCTAAAATACCACTTGAAGAATTTCCAATAAAAATTTTTGAATTTTTTGCAAGTGAAAAAAATTTTTTTTGTCCTAATGACTCGAAAAAGAAAGCATTACTATTTTCTTCAACAAATTTTTTTGTCATTTTTAAAATATCTAAATTTCCAGGATCTATATTTGGGGCGGTAAAAATAATATTATGATTTTTAAAATAAAGTAACGCACTTAAAACTTGTTGAAACTGAATTTTATTTTGTTTTTTTGATAAAACTGTTACTGGATGATAACTTACAAGAATATTATCTTTATTAGCATCTATTTTTAATAAATTTGTAATTTGTTTTTTATTATTAAGTTTTAATTTTAAAATATTTTCTTTTTCTAACAATCCAAAATTGTGAATATTTTGGTTTGACTCCCCTAATTGTAATACTCTTTTTTTATGACTTGAATGAGAGACAAAATGTAAATTAGATAATTTAGTTAAAATATGCCTAATAGTATCATCTTTAGATCCATTTGTAATTTCCCCTCCATGTATATGTGCCAAATGTATATTTTGGAAAAAACAAGATAATCCAAATGACAATGCCTCATATCTATCACCCAGGACAACGGCTAAATGCACTTTATTTTTAAATGAATTAATAAAATTTGAATAAAGTTTTTGTGACCTAGTAAAAATATGATAAATATTTTTTTCATTAACTTTTTCACATTTAATATTAATTTTTTTAATATTTTTAATTTTATGTTTCTTAACTTCATTTATTGTATATCCATGTCTTTTTGACAAATGCGATCCAGATATTATTAAATTAAGTTGTATACTTTTATTTTTTTGCAATTTATTAATTATAGGTAGCAGCAATTCAAAATCTGACCTACCACTTGAAAAAAAAAGTATTTTATATTTTTTCATCTATATTGAAGTTTTTTTTTGATTTTCTTCCAATAATCTTATTCCACATCATGGGATTTTTTCCATCTCCAGGCCTTTTTGTAGTAAGATTATTTTTTGAAAATAGTTCACCTTTTTTTATTTTTTTTTTTGTAACTATTGATTTTCTTGCATATTTTTTTAATATTTTTTCTCCTACTGTAATAATTTTTTTATCTTTACCCAAAATTACTTCTGTGTTTCTTAAATTTTTTATAAATATTTTTAATCCAATAGGATCTAAACTCATCTGATGGTCAGGTCCTTTCATTGTTTTATTTAATGTAAAATGTTTTTCAATTACATTTGCTCCAATTGCTATTGCTAAATTAGATGCTACAAAACCTTCGCTGTGATCGGAAAAACCTACTATTTTAGAGATTTTTTTCAGTGTACGTATGAAGTTTAAATTTATATTTTTTTCTTCAGTTGGGTAATCTGAAATACAATGCATCAAAATTATATTATCTTTTTTGGTTCCATTTTTAATTAGTACATTTTTGGCATTTATGATTTCTTTAATTGATGCCATTCCTGTTGAAAGTAATATTTTTTTTTTAGATTTACCTATTTCTTTTAGATATGGATAATTTGTGATTTCTCCTGAAGGTATTTTAAAATAATCGAGATTAAATTTATTACTTTTTAAAAATGATATACTTTGTATATCAAATGGTGAACTTAAAAATTTAATTTTTTTTTTTTTACAATATTTTGAAAGTTTAATAAATTCATTATTTGATAAACTTAATTTTCTCAATAATTTTTTTTGTTTATCAATGTTTGATATAAATTTTCTTTGATAAGGTGCCAATTTGCTTTTTGAAGTAGTTGTTAAATTGGGGTTGAAAGTTTGAAATTTTACATAATCCGCTCCACATTTTTTTGCTACATCAACAAGTTTTTTTGCAAGTAATAATTTGCCGTTATGATTTATACCAGCCTCAGCAATTACAATGACTTTACTTTTTATTTTAGACATTCTTTTTTATAACTGAACCCATTGGAATTATACTTCCTGAAGTTATTGTTACTCCTTCTTTAATTACAGAACCAGAGCCAATAAAACTATCAGATTGTATTTTCACACCTCCATTTATTATACATCCTGGCGCTATGTGAGTATGATTTCCTATTTCGACATCATGCTCAATTATTGATCCTGAATTAATAATACAATTTTCTCCAATTTTAACATTTGGACCTATGTATGATAAATGCATAATTATAGATCCGTCTCCAATCGCTGAAGTATTAGAAATTTCTGAACTTGATGATTTAACAAATATTAATTTAAATTTTTTTTTTTTTAAATAATTATATGATTTCTTTCTTAAAAAACTCGACTTAATTTGTCCAATGCCAACAATAGCATAATATTTATTATTATTTGATTTAAGTTTACTTTCATTTATCAAATTATATTTATGAAAAAATTCATCTTTTGGAATTTTATCTTTATAAATTATACCTGCTATTCGATAACCTTTTACTGACTCTATTGCATTGATACATGATTTTGCATGACCACCCGATCCAAAAATATAAAAACTTTTTTTAACCATGCTCAGCACCACTTGGTAAACAAAATAATGTCTTTTCTAATTTTATTGCATTAGATAAATCAGACCTAGGGTAATTTTTATACATTCTTAATTTATGTATTAATCGCCAAACAGGCCTACATCTTATTCTTTTTTTATTTAATAAAAATAAAATTTCATTTCTTTGATTTAAAGAAATATTTTTTACGGAAATCACATTAAGCCAATTATTTGATTTACAATTAATTGGTTCGTTAAAAAATTTTAAATATTTATATTTTTTTATATTTTTTTTGTAATTCATTGATAAATTTTTTTTTAATTTTATAATTTTATCTATATTCTTTATCTGTGCATATCCTAATGCTGAGGATAGATTGTTCATTTTATAATTCCATCCAACTTCATCATGTAAAAATTCCCATGAGTGTGGTATTTTAGCAGTTGATGTTAAATGTCTAATTTTTTTACCAAGTGTTTTTGAATTACAAATTATTGCTCCGCCACTACCTGTTGTTATTACTTTATTTGCATTAAAACTCAAGATTCCTAAATCTCCAAAGTTGCCAACATGTCTTTCCTTATAATAACTTCCAAGACTTTCGGCAGCATCTTCAATAACTTTTAAATTATATTTTTTTGAAATTTTACATAATTTATCTATTTCACCAACATTACCAAAAACATGAACAGGAATTATACCAAAAATTTTTTTTTTTGTTTTTTTATTGATTAACTCACCTTTGTTATTTTTTTTTGATATACTTTTTAAATATTTAACTAATTTGTTGTTGTCTACACCTAGATTATTTATATCTGTATCTATAAAGTGAGGGGTGCCACCAGCATGTTTAATTGCATTTACTGTTCCAACAAATGTAAGAGAAGGAACTAAAACCTCGTCTCCAGAATTTATACCAAGAACTTTTAAACATACTTTTAATGCAATTGTACCATTCAAAATAGTAACTAAATCATTAGATCTTATTATTCTTTTTAATCTGTTTTCGAATAAATTTATATATTTGCCTGTTGTTGCAACATAGGTGGACTCGATGCAATCTTTTAAAAATAATTTTTCATATTTTTGAAAGAATGGGCTATGTAAATTATAAACATTTTTTTTTTTTCTAACTGAACTTTTTACAAGATCTGAAATTTGTTGGAAAATTATTTTAGTTTTGTCAGACATTTTTTTTTATTTTGTAATTACCAAGTTTATCTCTATAAGTTGATAATCTTTTATATTTTCCATTTTTAATAGCTTTGAGTATTTCAATAATACCACTATCAACAGAAAATTTTGGGGTAAAATTATAAATTTTTTTAATTTTTGAAAAATCAACTCTATAATCTCTAGGATCAGTACTATTTTCTTTTATGACAAGTTTGAAATTTCTAAAGTATTTTTTTATTTTTTTTACAATCATCATTTTGGTAAAATTATTTTTTGAACTTCCACTATTAAAAATTTCAATTTGTTTTCTTTTCACATTTTTTTTATTTATTATTTTATGAATTAATGTGGCAAAGTCTTTAACATGACAATAAGGCCTCCAAGTGAAAGGGTCGTACACTTCAATTTTTTTATTATAGTAAATTTCTCTCACAAACTGATTTATGGTTAAATCAAATCTCATTCTTTTTGATAATCCAAAAGCAGTTGCAAATCTAAGTATTGTCACTTGCGTACCTTTTGAGATTTTTTTACTTATTAAATATTTTTCAATAATTACTTTGCTTTTAGCGTAAATTGATCTGGGATCTAATTTGTTTCTTTCGTTTGCAATTTTATTTTTTTTAACAACTCCATAATTTGAGCATGTTGAAACAAATATTATATTTTTAATTTTATTTTTAATTGCGTTGTTTAAAACTTTTTTTGTAGAATAAATATTTATTTTTTTTGATATTTTAGGATATTTTTTTGTAATTGGATCACCTACTATAGATCCTAGAATAATAATATTTTCTATTTTTTTAGAACTTATTAATTTTATTATTCTTTCGCTATCAAAATTAGAGTTAATAAATTTATAAAGTTTTTTATTTTTTTTAACAAAATTAAATTTTTGATTGTAAATTAATTTATCAACTGAAGTTACTTTAAATCCTTTTATTAAAAAGAAATCTCGAACTACAGTTCCAATGTAACCTTCTCCACCTAAGATTAAGACTGTTTTATTCACCATATTTTTTAAATTATAAATAATTCTATCTTTATATAGTTTTTACAAACAATTTTCTTTTCAATCTATTTTTCTATCTTTCTTACAATTTGAAAGGCTTCTGCAGCTTTTAAACCAACTGAGTTACCTACTGAAATATTCCTGTTTATTATTGCTTTTATTGATCTCGAATGTGGATATTTTCTCATTTCCGATTTATAAAATTTTAAAGCACGTTTTTTTCTATCTAAATTTTTTGATATATCTACAAACATATTTGGTTGAAATTGCATATTATTAGAGTTTATTTGAAAGTCAGTACTGGAATTTACTTCAAAAAATACAATTTGAGAGACACCATTATTTATGTCTGGTCTGGCTGCAGTTACTACTGCTTTTGAAACATATTGGTGATCAATATTTAGATCGTATAAATAATGTGTAAAAATTATATCTGGCTTATAAATTTTAATTTCACTTTCTATAATCTTAACAAGCGATAGAAGAGAATTTTTATCAAATTCATTGTCTGGCAAATTATAAAATTTAACATTTTTTACACCTATTGATTTATTTGCCATCAAAGCTGAATTATTTAACTTATTTTGTAATTTCAACGTTTTCATACTCGGTTTTCCTCTATTTTCTTGTCGACTAGATATTCCTTTAGTTAATATAACTGTCTTTACTTTCATGCCCGCTTTACTATATTTTGATATTGTTCCTCCACATCCTATAATTTCGTCATCTGGATGAGCGGCAATAATTAATATTTTTTTTTTCTTGATCATGGTCTAATGCTTAAAAGTAAGTTTTAAAATTTTGTTATCTTTCATATTTTTTTTATAAATAGATAGTGAATTCTTAAAAGGATAAATTTTATTTATTATATTTTTAAAATTAACATCATTTTTCTCTATAATTCCTATGATCAATTTATGCAATCTAGATCTATTCCAAGCTGGATGATCTTTATGAGGTTCATTGGATATTCTTGATGACATAATTTGTATATTATTCCAATGAAATTCTTTTCCAAGCTCCAATTTAGAATTCGCTGGTGGATACATTGAGCCAGAAATTACAGTTCCGTTATATTTACTTAATGATATTGCTGTATTCAATCCAGAAACTGATCCTGAAAAATCTATTACCATATCTAAACCTGTTGGGTTTAACTTTGTTCTATATTTCTGAATTACATTAAATTTATTCTTGAGAATAATATTTGCACCTATTTTTTTTGCTAGCTTTAGTCTATCAGAACTTTGGTCTACACCTACAATTGTATTAGCAAAAGATTTTTTTAAAAACTTAATAGTAATTAATCCAATTGCTCCTAGGCCAACGACACCTATATTATCACCAAACTTTATATTACTATCCCTGATTGCACCTATTGAAAATTCAATCGGATCAAAACACAAATAATTTTCTACTGGAACATTTTTTTTTACTTTACAAATAATATTTGAAAGTTTTATTGTTTGAAAGTTTGAGCATCCTCCATAACCTAAAACAATATCATTTTTTTTATATTTTTTATTTTTTGTATTTATTTTTAAAATTTTTCCTACAAACATATTTCCTAGAAGTTGGCTTTCTTTTGAATTTTTATAAACATTATTTGTAAAAAAATTTGAGCTTTTATCTCTTTTATATTTTATCCAATGTGCTTTTTCATTGATTATCCAATTTTCTGTTCCATGTTTACAAGTACTGTAAAGTGTTTGTATTAAAGTTAGTTTTTCATCATTACCGAAATTATCTAAATTAAGTTCATTATTAATTAAAAAAATTTTTTTGTTTTTTGTTATCAAACTTTTATTAATCATTTTAAATTAAATTGTCTAACATCTGGGTGTATTGTTGCAACTTTTTCTACTATTTTATTTTTACTTATATACTTCAATATTTCTTTTGAATAATAGGAAGTTATTATCATTAAATAGTTTTCATCAAATTTTATGTTTTTTTTTTGAACTTCAACGTCAATGTCAATAAATTCTTTGCCTACTTTTTTACTATCACTATCTATAATTGACGAAATTCTTTTTTTATCAATTTTATAAAGGTGGGTTGCGGCACAACAAAAACCTCCCGCTCCATAAAATACTAATTTTTTTTTTTTTAAATTTTTTCAATATATTATTTAATAAAAAAATATTTTTTTTATATTTTATTTTAAAATTTGTAATTAAATTTTTTTTAATAATTTTTTGAGGCTTTTCATGTTTTGATAAAATAAAATATAAATTAGCATTACTCTCCTTTATTTCTTCTATATAAAAATTTGTGTTGTTTATTAGCATTTTCATTGAGTATTTATTGAAAAGATGTAAATGTTGATGTGAAAAAACTTCTATCAAACCTTTTTTAAGATAATAATTACCATTAGGCACCTCAATAATAATTTTAGAATTAGGGTTGGTGATTTTCTCTAAATCTGAAAAAAATTTTTTTGGATTAGCAATATGTTCTAAAAGATGTCTTGCAATTACAAAGTCATAATTTTTATTTTTAATGTTTGAAGAATTAATATCAAAAAACTCTTTATATACTTTAATAGAAAATTTTTTTGCAATTTTAGAACCTATGCTTGGATCACATCCTGAAACTAATTTATAACCAAACTTTTTTAAATTGTATAAAATAAAACCATCAAAACAACCAATTTCATAAAATGAATTATTTTTTTTAATTTTTTTTCTTTGTAAATAACTTTTTATAAATTTTAAGAAAGATAAGTCTCGCGATGGTAAAAATTCTCCCATCATTGCAGATGGATAATTGTAATATTTTTTATAAAGTTTATTAATCATTTTTTCGTTTGGTAAACTCGCGAGAAATACATGGAAACATTTTAAACAATATTTTGTTTTTAAATTACTAAAATAATTTTTTAAATTTTTAGAATTTTTTATTTTTTTTTTTATTTTTTTGTTTATGGGAGAGGTAAAATAAGGAAAATTATTAACATTGAATAAAGTGCTTATTTTATTAGAATTACAAGTTAAACAATATTTAATTTCTCTACTCATTTTTTAAAATGCTTTGGTAATAAAATTGTTTCTGCTTTTAAATTTTTTTTAATTTTTTTTTTTTTATATTTATTAAATAGGTTTTGAGATATTCCTGTGGGGGGTCTTGAAAATTTTACTTTTTCTAAAGTCAGTTTTTCTCCTGATTTTACATCTGTTTTTAATACTATACTTCTACGTATTATTTTTTTTGCTAATAAATCTCTTTTAGATAAAGTTCTATTATAATTTCCTAACATTTTTTCAGCTCTTCTAATGTCTTTTACCAAATTTATCATTTCTTTTGGCTCTATTGCAAAAGGATGGTCTGGCCCTGGGTATTGCTTATTTAATGTTATATGTTTTTCTACAACTTTAGCCCCTTGGAAAATTGATAGAGAGGCTGATAAATTATCAGAGCTATGATCTGAATAACCTGAAATACAATTAAATTTTTTAGATAACATTTTGATATTTTTTAAATTTAATTCTATATCAGGAGGAGGATATTGTGACAAACAGTGCAAAATTACTAATTTTTTATGTTTATTTTTTTTAAAAATTTTTACTGTATTTATAATCTCATTGATAGATGCCATTCCAGTAGAAAGTAGTGTGGGTATCTTAAGCTTGGATATTTGTTCTATTAAAAATTGGTATTCTAAATCAATTGAAGCTATTTTTATAATCGGAACTCCAATTTCTTTTAAAAACAGATAGTCATTAATATTGTGAACAGTTGAAAAAACAATTAATTTTTTTTTTCTAGCATAAGCATACATCTCTTTGAACCAAGATTTTGGCATTAAAATTTTATCTCTTGCTACTTTCCACCAAGGAGTTTTTGCTCCGTACAAGTGTGAAAGATTAACATCTTTTGTTAATAGATTTTTTGAAAATGCTAGTTCTGGATCATATAATTGAAATTTTACTGCATTAAACTTTGCTTCTGAACATGCATCGATTAGAGATTTAACTGTTGTCTTACTTCTATTATGGTTTGATCCAATTTCACCAATAATAAAACATGGTTGATCGAAGCCAATGTATGTGTTGCCCTGTATTTTTATTTTTTTGCTAAACAATTTTTTTACTTATTTTTTTTTTTAAGTCACCGATTGTATTTATTTGTATTATTTCTTGAAAATCAAATTTTATTTTAAATCTTTTAGATACTTCATTTATTAAATTTAGATGATTTAAAGAGTCCCAATCAGAATAGGTTTTGGGTGATACTTTGTCATTAAATTTTCCTTTAAATTTTGGAAAAATTTTTTTAAAAGCCTGTTCTAATTTTTTTTCCATTTAATTTCTTTTTTAAATTATAAAGATATTTTTGATAGATAAATTTATCAAATTTAATTTTCTTTTTAATTAATTCTTTATATCTTTTTACTTGATCATTAATTAAAGATTTATTCTCAGATAAAACTTTTTTTTTTGGGCTACTAAATTTTCTATTTTCTGAAATTTTGATGATAAAATTATCCAAAATTAAATAATCCATACACCCCTCTAAAGCGTGTTCGATTGCCTGTCTTGGAGACGATATAGTAGCTATTCCGTGTCTGTTAAAACTAGTATTTAAAACAACAGGTACGCCAATTAGTTTTTTTAATTCTTTTAAAAGTTTCCAATATTTTGGATTATATTTTTTTTTAACCATATGTATTCTTGAAGAAGCATCATAATGTATTGCGGCTTTTATATTTTTAAAATAATTTTTTTTTATTTTAAATGCTACCTGCATATAACCTGAATAAAATTTAGATCCAGTAATTTTTTTTGCAAAATTATATTCAATAGAAGGAGCAAAAGGCATGAACCAGTCTCTTTTTTTTAAAAGCTGATTTACTTTAGTTTTTGAAATATATTTTCTTGGATCTGCCAGAATTGATCTATTTCCGAGTGATCTAGGTCCATATTCTCCTCTTCCTTGAAACCAGCCTATTATAGATCCATTAACAATCTGTTTGGCAACATGCTTCTCAATATTTTTTTCAATATATTTATAATTTAATTTAAATGTGTCTAATTCTCTTTTAATTTCATTTTTAGAAAATGATGGGCCAAGATACGGGTTTAATTCTTGAGTTTTTTTTTTTTATTTTTCACAAAATGTTTTACATATAGACCTGCTCCTAAAGATAAACCTGCATCAGAATTTGCCATAGGAAAAAAACAGTTTTTAAAAATATTACTTTTAATAATGTGATCATTTAAAGATACATTTTGAAATAACCCGCCTGAACACACTAAGTTTTCTAAATTAGTTTTTTTTTTTAATTTATTTAAAAGTTCAGTAAATTTTTCCTTAAGAATTTGTTCTCCTGTTGCCGCAATATCTATAGGTAGATAATTTTTGACTATTCTAAATAAATTAGTATCACTTGGATAGCTTCTTAAAACTTTATATCTTTCATATGATGAGCTTTTAAATTTTTTAATGTTCAATGATGAACTTTTGTACCTTTTATTATTAAATATTATTCCTGAGTTTGTAACTTTTAATAATTTTTCTAATTTTTTTTTCAAATCTGGTAAAACAGATCCATATGCTGCTAAACCTGAAGTTTTCCCATTATTAAAATAAGAAAATCCTAAAGAGTCTGTTAGATAATCATGAAACAGGCTTAAATTTCTAAAATCTTTTTTTTCACTTATGATTGATATTTTACCGTTGTTGAATTCTCCAAAAACAAATCCTCTTGGATCTCCTAAATCTCCTCCTCCATCTTTGGTAACAAATGCAGAATTTTTAAAATTAGATGTATAAAATGCTAAACTAGCATGACTTAAATGATGTGGCACATAATGTATGTTATTCTTTATCCATTTTTTAAAATTTTTCCAAGTTGTAAATTTTTTTGCTTTTAAAAGATCGCAGAAAAAAATTTTAAATTCTTTATCACTTATTTTTCTAAAAGGTTGGGGGAATACCCAATCAGTAATATCTTGGCAAGTAATATTTAATTCTTTTAGACCTGAAATTAAACTTCTTTCAGGGAATTTTACTGTAGATTCATTTTTAGTTGATGTTAGTTTTTCTTCTTCGTAAGCATAAATATTATTTCTGGTAATAATTGATGCACTCATATCATGAGTAATTTGACTGTCATCGAATGGACAATGGTAAATTGATGCAATTATCATAACTTAGTACTATTGAGAGAGATTTTTTTACAAATAAATTCAAATGTTTTTACAAAATTATTCAAATCTTGTTTGGAATGACTTTTATTAATAAAAATAGATAAATTGCATAAAATTCCATTTTGCGCAAATGTCTCGATCATAAATTTTACAATTTTCTCAATATTAAAATTTTTTTTTTTTAAAAAATCTGAGTCTAAATTATTTTTAAACCCTATTATTATTCTTGAAGACATTCCTTGTAACTCAAATAAATTATTCAGTTTATAATTTTCTAATATTTTCGATAATTTTTTTTTTAGAAAATTTCCTTTAGTATTAACTTCTTTTGCAACATTATTTTTAATATAATATTTCAATGTAATATTTGCAGCAGCTAAACTTGATTTATCTGCTACAAAATTCATAGCGTAAAAAACCTTAGAAAAATTTTTCATATATTTTTTTTTTCCAACAAGCGCTGAGATAGGTACTCCATTTCCCATGGCTTTACCAAAACACGAAAGGTCAGGTTTAACTTTAAAAAAACTTTGTGCCCCTCCTTTGTGTATTCTAAAACCAGTAACTATTTCATCAAATACTAAAATAATTTTCTTTTTATTACAAAAATTTCTAATTTCTTTTAAAAATTTTTTTTCAGGATAATATCTGGCAACTAAATCCATAACTATACATGCAACATCCCCATTCAATTTTTTGTACAATTCCTTAATTGATTTCATGTCATTAAAAATAAATTTATGAGATAATTTTTTTTCAGCTTTTGGGATTCCGCCTGATCTGCTAGTTTTTCCTATAACCCAGTCATGCCAACCATGATAACCTCCAAATAATACATGGTTTCTATTTGTTATATATCTAGATAGTTTTACCGCTTGTGTCAGCACGTCTGATCCATTTTTTCCAAATCTTACAGCTTCCGCTGAAGGAATAAGTTTAATTAGTTTTTTTGCAACTTCAACTTCTAGTTCATTTGCAAGTGGAAGTAATACACCATTATTTATTTCCCTAGTAATAGCTTTATTTATAAATGGAACATTGTATCCAAGTAAATTACATCCAAGACCATTCATAAAATCTATATACTTATTATTATCTATGTCTTTTACGATTGAACCTTTGCCACTTTTTAAGCAAAAAGGAGTTTTGCCATTATCAAAAAAATTTGTTTTATTAAAAGTGCTTCCTCCAGGCAGAAGAGATTTTGATAATTTAAGCATTTTTTTATTGTTAGCTAAATTCATATGTTAAATTTTTTTTAGTTTTTTTTAATGAAACTGCAAATGATTTACAAAAATAATCCAAATTTTGGTATGAATGTTTGTTACAAATAAATATAGATCCATTATATAAAATTTTTTGTTCAGCTAAATTTTTAATTAAATCAAGATTTATTAGATCTTTTTTTGAATTTTTTAAAATTTTTTTATCTAATGAAATTATCAGTCTAGAAGGCATACCTTCTATCTTAATATATCCATTTAAATTTTGTTCATCTATTACTTTTAAAATATTATCTTTAAGATAATTTCCTTTTTTTTCTAAATTACGGGACAATTTTTTATTTTTATACAAATCAAGAGCAGCACTGGCTGCGGCTAAACTAATTGTTTCTCCTGCAAAAGTTAAAGAATAAAAAAGATCGTTAGCTTTTTTCAAATATTTTTCTTTTCCTACTAATGCAGAAACTGGAAAACCATTTGCTATTCCTTTTCCAAAACAAGATAAATCTGGTTTAATATTAAAATATGACTGGGCCCCACCAGGATGCATTCTAAATCCAGTTATAATTTCATCAAATATTAATAAAATTTTATATTTATTTGCAATTTCTCTTACTTTTTTTAGATAATTTTTTTCAGGATAGTATCTTGCACACAGATCCATTACTATACAACTTATATCATTTTTATTTTTTTTGATTAAACCTAATAAGTTATCAATATTATTAAATTCAAATTTTATTGATAATTTTTTTATCTGTTTTGGAATTCCGCCATTCCTACTTGTATTAGCTAATGACCAATCATGTATGCCGTGCCATCCACACGATAAAACTTTGTCTTTTTTAGTTATATATCTAGCCAATCTTACTGCAGCAGCCAAAACGTCAGATCCATTTTTTCCAAATCTAACCATTTCTGCGCCAGGTATCATTTTGATTAATTTTGAAGCAACTTTTGTCTCCAAACTATGCATCAATGAAAAGGTAATACCTTCCTTTAACTGACTTATTGCAGCTTTATTAACTTCTTTATTTGAATAACCTAATATTATCGATCCAAGAGACATGTGAAAATCTAAATATTTATTACCATCTAAATCCCAAACATGAGCATCTTTTCCTCTAGTAAAACAAAATGGAGTTTTTTTTTGCTCAAAAGGATCAAAATTATTTAAAATTTTACTACCAGGTATTATTTTTTTATATTCTTCTAAATATTTATTGCTTCGAATTATTTTCATTTTTTATTAAACACCGTAATATTTTGACTTAGACAAAAATCATTTAGTGGATCTGTTTGTTCAATACCACATATTTTTTCAAGTACTTGGGAGTCTCCATATTTTTTTCTTAGTTTTTGTAAATACACTGATTCCTTATCATTTTTATTGAAGAAATTTAGAGCAGCTTTTACTCCAGTTGCTGTATTTTTTGGCAACTTATTATTCCATTGGGCCACCCTTAATGACAATATAATTCTGTTTTCTTTTCCTAATTTTCTTATTGGTTCTCTTGCCACTCTCAATATTGGATCGTACAATAATTTATTTTTAAATCTATTTATTTCTTTTTTTTTATACTTATTTGCAAATAGTTTTGGAACATATTTGGCATTAACTATTCCATTTGTAATTTCATTCATAGCACCCAGAACAATTTTACATATATTTTTATTGCCCATTGCATCGTGAATAAACTTGTATTTATTTAAAAAACCCAGATATGCTAAAATCGCATGAGGAGCATTATGTATAAATAATTTAGACCGCCAATGAATTTCTAAGTTTTTTTTAGTTAATTGTTTAATGTTTTTATTTAAATTATAATTTCCTTTTTCTAAAACTAAAATACCTTGCTCAGTTACTGTAGTTAAATCATCAATTTTTAAAAGTTTTGAAGGCGCTGTATTTGAAGTAATAACATCAGGTATACCAAAATATATATTTTTATTTTTTGATATTTTTTTTAAATAATAAGGTGAAAAAAAATCATTTTCACAAGATATAACTACTTTTGCATTTTTAAACTTATTTGCAATTTTTTTACTTTCATTTGGTCCGACACAACAGAAAACAAGATCATATTTTTCAACTTCAATTTTTTCATTTAAACTGAATGCTTCATTAATTTTAATTTTTATTAATTTATATTTTTTTTTGTTTATTTCTGCCGCTGTATAAATAAGTCTTTTTTTTAATTTTTTAATTAATTTTTTATCTTTATCTACAAAAGAAATTTTGTATCCATATTTAAATAATAAAGGAGCAAGAAATCCACGACCTATTGCTCCAGCGCCAAAAATTAGGACTTTTTTATTCATCATCAATTAATCTCTTAATAATTTTTCCTGAAGCAGTTTTTGGAAATTTTTTTTTAACAACTATTATATCTGGACTTTTAAAATTACCTAATTTTTTAACTAAATTATTTTTCAATTTAGATTGAATAAGTTTGTCTTTTTTTTTCAAAACTATAAAAGATTTTATTATTTCGCCATAAAAATTGTCTTTTATTCCAATAGTTGAGCTCTCTAAAATATTTTTGTTAGATTTTAAAATTGCTTCATCAATTTCTGAAGGCAAAATATTTACACCTCCTTTTATAATTAAATCTTTTTTTCTATCAGCGTAATAATAGTAACCATCTTTATCTTTAAAACCTATATCCCCAGTTTTAAAATATTTATTAAAAAAACTCTGTCTTGTTAATTTAGGATTTTTGAAATATCCATTAAATAAGGCTTTACCTTTTACAATTAGTTCACCTAATTCTTTGTTTTTACAAAACTTATTCTTTTTGTTTAAAATTTTGAAATCATAAATATCTAGGGGTTTTCCAATACTTCCTACTTTTCTTTTTTTTGGTTTTTCAAAATGGCTAGCTCCTATCTCTGAGAGGCCATAAAGATTAAGTAATTTAGTTGAAAATTTTTTTTCAAATTCAATTTGTAAAGATCTAGATAAATAAGACGATCCACATCCAAAAATTAATTTATTATTAAAATTATATTTAGAATTAATATTCAATATAGATGTAGCTAAAGAAGGTACAAGCTGTATATAATTTATATTTTTTTTTGAAATAATTTTGAAAAAATCGCTTTTTATTTTCCAAAAATTATCTGTAATATAAATTGTACTGCCAAGAACTGCTGCTTGTTTAATGCTGTATCTTAATACTGAGGTATGCCCAAAAGGCAAAATACATAGATGATTTGTTTTAGAATATGTGAAGTCTTGTCTTATCATGCTTTTTTGCAGCTCAATCATTGATCTGTAAGAATACTCTATTATTTTTGGATTATCAGTTGTACCAGAAGAATAATAAAGAACTGCAGTATCTTTATAATTAAATTTATTAATTGGTATAAATTTATTAGAAAAATTTTTACTCAGATAATTTAAAAAATTTTTATTAAAATCAGAGCTAATATTAATGATGTTTTTTTTTTTTAATTTTGATAAATTGTCAATAATAATTAATTTAGGTCTAATAAAATTAATTTTTTCTAAAAACTCATAATCTGTAATACTGCTTGGTATTGGATTAACAATAGATTTATATCTTATGCAGGCAAAATATATAACTAAAAACTCAGCACAATTTTTTGTTTTAATAGATATAATATCTTTTTGTTTAATATTTTTTGATAAAAAAAAATTGCAGCATTTATTTACTAAATTATTAAATTTATAAAAACTAATTTTATTTTTGTCATTAATGTTATAAATAAAAATTTTTTCTGGTGTTCTAATCGAAGATTTTTCTAAAGCTTCAGAAACATCCTTACATTTTAAAATCTCTTTTAAAATTTTTTTATTACTATGTTCATATTTCATATAGTAAATCTTTTATATTTACTTTTATTTTTCTGTTTTTGAACAAGTTCAATAAGCTGATTATTTGGTGAAAATAGCCATACTGTAGGAGTATTGTTGTGGCCCGCTCCAGGTACAATTTCAGAAAGTACTAAAAAATTTTTTTTTTTTAATTCTTCAATTTTTTTATAAATATTTTTAACTTCGTAAGCTAGGTGATGGATACCATCACCTTTTTTTGACAAAAAATTCGAAATTTTTGAGCTCTTAGATATTGGTCTGATAATTTCAAGAGCAGGATAGCTATTATTGCCTAAATCAAAAAAAATAATTTCTACATTGTGCGCAGGTTCTTTAATTTTTTTTGTTATTTGTCGAAGTCCTAAAAAATTTTTAAAAATTCTAATTGTATTATTGAAATCATTTGTGACAAATCCAATGTGGTCTATTTTCATAACTAATATATTTCCAATGTGTCTCCCATAGTAAAATATGGGTTTTTTAACTCTGCTTTATAAGCTTTAAAATATTTTTCATCTATCCCTTTTAATATCATCCATCTATATGAATTTTTTTTAAATCCAAAAAACTTAAAAGCATTAACTAAATTTTTATCTCCATTTAGCCAAAAAGAAATTTCTGATTGATTTAATTTTTTTTTATGAATAACATTAAGAATAGTTTGGCAAATAGATATTAAATCATTAGTTTTTAATTTTTTGATAAATAAATCAACTATATGAATTTTTTTTACATTTTTATATTTATAAATTTTCAACACAAAATAACCAAGATTTGATTGCTTGCTGTCAATGATTTTAAAACAATAATATTTTTTGTCGGGCCTATTAAAGTATCTCCAGTTTAAAAATTTTGAATTTCTATCTAGTATTGCTTTATAATTTTTTTTATTTTTTTTCCAAAAAATATCATAGTTTTTATCAAACTTTTTTATTTCTACTGCATTAAACTTGCTTGGAGTATATGTGGATTTAGTTTTTAAAATATATGTGTATTGTTTAATTAAATTTTCATAGTTCCAAAATTTTATATGCAAATCATGTGCTCTTAAATTAGGATACCCATAGACAAGCTTGACTTTTTTCATTTTTAAATCTTGAAAAACCTTATCTCCAACAAACTTTATTAATCCCTTATTTTGCCACTCTGGCTTAATCATCATTGCAATCGAACAACCTGATAATACATATTTATTTTTTATGTACCAACCAAGTGGAATTGCTCCAAAGTGTGCAATTATTTTTTTTTTTATTTGTTGAAAAATAACTTACAGATTTTCCAAATGGATTTTTTCCTTTAAATTTCCAAATATAATTTGAAATAGATCTTCTATTGTAAGGATGTTCTTCCAACTCTCTATCTAATTTATGAAAGCCTTCTTCATCACCACTTCTATACTTTCTAATATTCAGCATATTTTTTCTTTTCTTTATCTATAATTTAAATAATTTTATTTCTTATATACTTTTCAATTATTTCAACAATTTTTTTTTGATTACCAACTATACCTTTGTTGGTTAAATAATTTTTAACATAATATGACTTTCTCTCAACATAAAATTTATAAAAATCTTCTCCTCTATCTATAATTTTTTTTGTTTTATGCAAAAGTTCATTAAAATTATTAACAATTAAAATTCTATTTTTTTTTAAAAAACTTATTGAAGAGATATAATTTTCATCATCATGAATTAAAACATCTTTACCAGATATTAAAGACTCATCTAAAATTGTAGAGTATTTACCAATTATTAATTCACTGTGAGCAATAAAATTTGCACTACTGATATCATCTCCTAGATGTAAAATTACATTATCTCTTGAAGATATAATTTTATTTATAGAGTCAATTAATTCAATATTAGTAATTGGATCAAGTAATTTAAATTTAATTATAAAATATTTGTTTTCGAAATATTTTGACAATTTGAAGATGTGTTCACAAAATTTTAATATAGAATTTTGTGACGTACCATCCTCACCATGAATGTTTGATTTCCAATCAGTATTTGGAGCAGTCAGTAAGCATGTTATAATACTAAAATTTTTATTTATAATATTTTCTATAAAAGGAATTTTTTTTTTTTACTAATAAATCTGCTCTTGTTAAACCTAGAACTTCATAATTTTCTACTTGGTATTTATTTTTAAAAATTTTTTCAAATTTTTTTCCTGCTAATAAATATAAATCAAAAAAACATCTATGATTATAGCTGTGAGATGTTAATCGATCTTGAAATGAAATAGTTTTTATTTGATTGATGCTTGCAGATAATTGCATTCCAGGAGAAATTAAAAAATCGTTATAAAAAAATAAATAATTATAATTTTTATTTTTAAAAAATTTATTATATTTTTCTATAGATAAAAATAATTGAAAAAATATTTTTAAATTAAATAATTTATAGTTTAATATAAATTTTTTATTTTTTAAAAAAAAGGAAGTGTAAATAAATATCTGTCTCAAGCTCACTAAATTAGAAATTTTATTAAGCTCAGTATTTGCTAATTTGAAAAAATTTAAATATTTTAAAGTTAATTTATCAAAATCTTGAAACGACAATGTTTCAATATTATTTTTATATAGTGGAGAATTGCTAGATTTTTGGTAAATAAAATTTTTTTTAAAAAAATTACCATATTTTAGTCCACTATGAGGAAAATAACCAATTTTACAGAAACTAGGTTTAACAAAGTCATTGTTTTTAATAACATTTTTTTTTCTAAAAAAATTTATTTTATTTAAAAAAATTTTTAAGATTTTGTTTATACTTGCAAACATCATACTAGCTAAAACTGTTATTCCAATTATTTTTAAATTTTTTTTTTTTATTTGTTTCATTACTAGGAAAGTATTTTCTGAAGATGGAACATAATAAGAGAAATTATTTGAAAATAAAATTTTTATGCAAATATATGAGCTGGTTTCAATAGCTTCAAGCTTAGATGAATATATAATGTTTTCTATACTATAGATTAGTTTTTTTTTATCCTCAGATTTGATTGAATTTAATTTACAGAATTCATCAAAAAATTGAGTTTTGAAATTATTGTTTATATATTTTTTAATTAAGTATTTTTTTAAAGTAAATGACTTGTTTATTAATTCTCCACTTAAATCTTTTATACCAACTTGGAAAAAAATTTTATCTAATTTTTTTTTAAAAAAATAATGACTTTTACCATAAGATGCCTCTCTGAAATATATTTTTTTAAAAAATGGAATTAATAACAAACTAAAATAAAAATTTAATTTGTCTAAATCTTCAAACAAAATTATTCTTTTCATTTAAAATCTTATATTAAGTTTATTCTCACGAAGATATTTTTTAATGTCATCGTATGAAAATTGTGAGTAATAAAAAATACTACCTGCAGCAACCCCGCTAATATTACTTTTTAGTGCTTTTTCAATGTGCTTTGGACTTCCACATCCACCTGAAAGAATTATTGGAATTTGTGAATTATGAATTTGATCAATTAAACTTAGTTCAAATCCTTTCATTAATCCATCATTATTAACTGATGATAAAAAAATTTCTCCTGAACCAGAATCTTCAATTCTTTTTATATAATCAAAAATATTAATTTTTAATTCTTCTTTTTTCACATGAGAATATAAAAAAAAATTTTTATTTTTAATTTTATAATCAATAGCTGTGACGATACATTGTGATCCAAATTGAATAGAGGCCTCCTTTATAAAACTTAAATTATTTATTGCATGATTATTAATTATCACTTTATCAGCTCCAGATTTAAGAGATTTTTCAATGTCAAAAAGGTTTTTAATTCCTCCTCCAAAAGAAAACGGCATTCCTGCATTCTTTGATAAAATTTTTAAAACCTCTAAATTAATTTCTTTTTTTTTGCTTGAGGCCTCTATGTCTAATATTATTATTTCGTCTACATCTCTTATATTGAAAACTTCTATCGTCTGTTCAAAATTACCAACAACTCTAAATTTTGAAAATTCAATACTTTTTACAACTTGAAAATCTCTAAATAAAATTAAAGGAATAATTCTTTTAGCTAATTTTGTTTGTGCCATAATTTTTAGAGATAAACAAAATTCTTTAATATTTGAAAACCTACTTGGCCTGATTTTTCAGGATGAAATTGTGCACCAAAACTAGTTTCATCTCCAACAATAGATGGAAAGTTAACACCGTGCAACGTCTGTCCTAAAATGCAATTTTTTATTTTAGGCTCAATATAATATGAATGAACAAAATATGCATAAAAATTGTCATTAATATTTTTTAAAATTTCACTAGTTTTAATTAACTTTACTTGATTCCATCCCATATGAGGAATTTTAATGTTACCATTAACTGATTGCAATTTTTTACATGTTCCTTTAAAAATTCCTGATCCATAACTTTCTTTTTCATCTTCTTCACTTGTTTCAAAAAGAATTTGAGCACCAAGACATATTCCTAATATAAAATTATTTTTGTTATTTGAAAAAATTGATATTTCATTTAAAAGATTATTTTTTTTAAGATTCTCTATCCCTGCTCCAAATGACCCAACACCAGGTATAATTAGGTGATTAAGATTTTTTAATTCATCTATCTTATTAATTATTTTGATATTTATATTTTCTATTTTTTTTAAACAATTATATACTGACGCTATATTGTTTGTTTGAAAATCTAAAATTCCTACAGATTTTTTAATCACCAAAACTATCCAGCCAAATTTTTCTTGGAATTAAATTGTTATCCGAGTCTCTAACAAATTCTTTTTTGTTTTCATTATATTCAAATAGTTTTTTATTAGCAAATTGATCTACTTTTTTATAAAATTGTTCTTCAGATATATTTAAAAATTTAAGAAATTCTTTAAAATATTTTTTTGGTCTTTTTCCTTCAAAATTCATTATCAATTCTTTTGCTTTTTTTTTATCAATCTTTTTAATTCTTACTTGATAAGATGCGTGATCAGTAGCTCTTCCATAACCATATTTAATAAATTTAAAATATTGATGGTATGGCATAAATCCACAATCTAAATCTTCAACATTTACAAATGTATCCTCACATTCTGAGCCTTCTTGCCAACCATAATTTTTTATGATGTCCATATTCTCATAAAAATTCCATTTAAAAAAATGACCTAGATCAATACCTACAATATTCTGAGGCAAATTATCTGGAAAATTATAAGGTTGTAATTCTTTTAAATCTAAAGACTTATCGTATTTAATCATATCACTTAGTCTGAAGCCATTCTTTCCAATATATTGCTCTATGACACTTCTTGTTACAAACTCTACATCTGGATCATAAAAAGAGCTCTCTTGACCTAGCCCGATTATTCCTCTTGGCTCTCCATAAAATGTAAAAGGTATTTTCATCTGATTTGCTATAGTTAGAGGCCAGCAGTATATACCAACATGATTTGGCCATTCATGGTCTCCTACTATATCAAAACCTATTCTGGCTAACTTTCTATAATTTGAATTTTTTTTAAGTTCCAATAAATCATAACCAAAACTATTACGTAAATTGTTTAAATTTTTTTTTCCTACTTCGGTAGGAAAAGAGGGTTCAAAATTTAATAGAAGTGCACTTAGACCTAGCTTTTCTTTAACAAGATAAGTTTGATATGTGCTATCTTTACCGCCACTAACAGCTATAGCACAATCATATGTGTGATCATTTTTTCTATCATTTTTAATTTTTTCAATTCTTTTAAGTAAATCTGACTCTCTTTCTTTCCAATTTATTTTATCATAATAATCTGTATAGTTACAAGCACCACATTGTTTTCCTCTTTCAAGCTCTAAATCGGGCTTAGTGTTAGGAAATAGACAGCGAACACATCTAAAAAAATAATCTTCTGACATATGAAAAATTAAACTATATATTTAATTAGCGTCTTATAGCGTTGATGTTTATTTCTGTCTATATATTTGTGAAAAAAAATAATATTTTTACACTAATTATAAAATAAATATTTTAAATGATTGATGAAAAAATTTGTTTTTTTTCCTAATTGAAAACTATTATAATTTTTAATAATTCCAAATCTTTTTTTTTTAATTAATATTTTACTTAATGTATTAACAACTGTTTTCTTATTTATCTTTTTTAAATCATGTGTGAATTCAGGATTTATTTTTAATGCAAATTTATAATTTTGTTCTTGATTTTTTGCAATTTTCAAAAAAATGGATGGTATTTTTAATTTGTATAATTCATCATGTTGCATTCCTAAAGATGATATTACAAATTTACTTTTATAAGCCATTTTAATAAAATTGTTAGAAATATTACAAATTTTTATATTTAAATTTTTAAATTTTAAAATTTCTTTTTTTTGTTGATAATTAAGATTCATATAAATAATAATCTTTTCATCAAAATTAATATTATTTAAAAATTTTAATACACTTAAAATATAATTCTTTGTTCTAAAATAAACATTTCCACCTCCAAAAGATATTGTTATTCCTTTTCGATTTTTAACAAAAGGTATTTTTACTTTTCTTATAAATTTATAATTAATACCCAAAAAAAATTTTCTTATTTTTTGTTCATTAAAATCTTTCTTTTTTATTTTATAATTTGAATTTAAAAGACCATAAACACTTAGATTTTTATTTGGTATATCGTTAATTAAAAAAATATATTTAAAATATCTAGCCAATTCATTAATTTTTCTTTGATTAATGTTATAACTATCTACAATCAAAATATTGTTTAATCCTACAAACTTAATCAAATCTTTTTTATGAATTATTTTATGATTTTGTTTTTTTATAATATTGGTATCGTAGTTATTTGAATTTAAATAATATGTGCTTATTTTTTTTTTTAAAAGTTTTTGATTAATTGCTAAACATCTATTTAGATGTCCCATACCAAATTTATGACCTATATCATACATGAAACAAATTATTTTATTCATGATTTGCTAATTTTTTATTTATAAGTATTTTTAAATCTTCGTAATTATTCAAATCTTGTGAATATTTAATAGGTATTTTAATTTTGATTGATCGTTTTTGTAAAATATTTTTTTTATTTATCCATGTTTTTAAAGTTCCCCAGTAAAATTGGCCTGAATCTACAAACTTATGTTTGTAGGTTTGTTTTTTAATATTTGCAGAATATATATAAGAATTTTTATTTTTAAGTAGTTTGTTAAAGCCTCTAACTAAATCCCAAGATCTCATTAGCGGAGCAGTTGGATATATACAGCAAATAAATTCTTTTTTTATCTTCGCTTTTTCCAAAAAATTTTTTACAACCTCATGCGTACCAGTAAAATCATCAGATAATTTTTTTTCCCTTAAAAATGGCACTTTACCTCCATATTTTTCTGAAATTTTTTTTATTTTCCTGGAGTCTGTTGAAATGTAAATCTTATCAAAAAGCTTACTTTTTTTCGCAGCTATTATTGAATATGCAATCATTGGTTTACCAAAAAAATTAAGAATATTTTTATTTTTAATTCTTTTGCTGCCACCTCTTGCAGTAATTACTGCTATAGTTTTTTTTTGATATTTCACTCGGTTAATATAGTCTTAGTTTATATGTTAAAATTAAAAAATTTTAAATATAATTATGATAAAAAATTTTTATTTAAAATTCGAGAACAGTTATATATTAGAAGAAATTTTTTTAATTCAAAAAAAAATTCATATATTGATCATTTAAAATGGATTAATAAAAATTATAAAAAAAATATTATATTTATTATTTTATTAAAAAATAAAAAAATTGGTTATTTAAGATATCAAAATAAAAAAAATTATTATTTGATCTCTATTGCGATTCAAAAAAAACATCAAAAAAAAGGTTTTTCTAAGCAGGCTCTTTTAAAATCTGAAAATTTTTTAAAAAACAAAATTATTAAATCTAAAGTGTTAATAAGAAACAAAAATTCTTTAAATTTTTTTAAATCTTGCAATTACAAAACTAAACGTCTCAATCAAACTTTTGTTGAATTAGAAAAAATTTTAAAATAAGAAATTTTTAATTTGATTAGTAATCCAAACCAATTTTTTGGTTTCCAATTGATTATATATTGGTAATGAAATTTGTTGTTTATAAAATTTTTCAGCTATTGGAAAATCTCCATAGCCAAGATCATATTTTTTTTTATAATAAGGTTGTAAATGTATTGGTATATAATGTACCTGGAGAAATATATTTTTAGATGATAATTTTTTAAATAGATCTTTTTTCGATATTTTTGTTTTGTTGAAGTCAACTAGTATAGGGAATAAATGGTAAGAGTGTTTACAATTATTTTTTTCAATTGGTAATCTGATATCAGTATTATCTTTAAAAATTTTATAATATTGTTTTGCAATGTATCTTCTTTTTTCAATTATTGCTTTCACTTGTTTAAGTTGAGATATTCCTAGTGCACAATTGATATCTGAAATTCTATAATTATATCCTAATGAATTCATCTTATAATACCACATTCCAAATTTTTTAAAATTTATAGAATTTCTTTCAATCCCATGGTTTCTGTAAAGTTTAATTTTTTTATCAATTTTAAAATTATTCGTAATAACTGCGCCTCCTTCTCCAGTTGTTATATGTTTAACTGGATGAAAACTTTGTGTTACTATATCAGCAAATTTAACAGCATATTTTTGATCATTTTTGTATTTTGAGCCTAGAGAATGACAATTATCATTGACAAGATAAAAATTGTATTTTCTTTTCAAAAATGAAAGGTCTTCCCAATTTGCAGGATGTCCAGCATAATCAATTGCAATCACAACTTTTATATTTTTATTTTTTTTTAACTTATCCTCGAGTTTGTTTGGATCTAAGTTATATGTCTGATCACAAATATCAGAAAAATCAACTTTACATCCAATATATTCTGCACAATTTGCTGAAGCCAAGAATGAAATAGGTGATGTTATAACGGTATCAGATTTTTTTAAATTTAAAGAAAGCATTGACAAATGTAGTGCAGCTGTACCGCTAGAAACAGCTGAAGTATATTTTGATCCGAAAAAATTACTTAATTTTATTTCAAAATTTCTAACATTTTTACCCTGGGTAATTTTCTGTTCTGTAAGCGCATGTTTTACAGCAGAAATGTCTTTTTTTGATATAAAGTGACTACCGTAATAAATTGGTTTATTCATTAGTTTTTTAAATAAAAATTTTTGTCACTAAAATATTAGTGTTCCTTTAGATATTTTTAGAAACAAAATCATAGTTCTTTTTTAATTAATCTTTCTAAATCTTTAATATTTAAAAATTTATTTTTATCGCTGGTATAGCTATAATTTATTTTACAATTTTTCCCCTTTAATTGTATTTTTCTTTTATTTTTTTCTTTTTCATTTGGAAATATTGCAAAAAAATCTTTGCAATCCAATGTATTAGGAGAGTCATAAATACTAACCATTTCTTCATGAATTTTTTCACCAGGTCTTATTCCTATAATTTTAATATTAGGTCTTTTTGAAAAAGCTTTAACCAAATCAAGTAATTTATATGATGAAATTTTAGGAACGAAGATTTCTCTTCCATTCATTATTTTAAAACATTTTATAACAAAGTTTACTGATTCTTGTATTGTAATACTAAATCTAGTCATATTAGCATCTGTCACTTGAAATAAATTGTTAGTTTTATTCTTTAAAAAATTTAATGCTACTGAACCTCTGCTACCAAAGACATTCCCATATCTTACTACCGAAAACTTAGTTTTTTTATTTCCCCCAAAAGTATTTGCTGATACAAAAAGTTTATCTGAAAGCAGTTTGCTCGCTCCATATAAATTTATAGGTGAGGCTGCTTTATCAGTGCTCAATGCTATAACTTTTTCTACATTATTGTTCAGTGAAGCTTGAATAATATTTTCAGCACCATGCACATTTGTTTTAATTGTTTCGAAAGGATTATACTCCGCTGTATCTACTTGTTTAAGTGCAGCAGCATGTACTACTATATCTACATTATTCATAGCTGTATTCAGTCTATCTTTATCCCTGACATCACCAATAAAAAACCTTATTTTCTTTTTATTTTTAGCTATAAAATCAAGTTTTTGCATTTCATACTGCTTTAGCTCATCTCTGCTAAAAATAATTAACTTTTTTAATTTGTATTTATTTAAAATAAATTTACAAAAGTTCTTACCGAATGATCCTGTTCCTCCTGTAATTATTATAGTTTTGTTATTTAACATTATTAAAATAAAGGTTTTTTTATTTTGCAAATATACCTTTGTAAATATATTTTTACAAAGTAAATTATTTTTTTTGCAGCATTTGTTTAAAGTATTTTATCAATTACTCCTGCTATTTTATTTAAATCTTTACTGTTTTGAAATTGAAATATTTTATTTCTAAATTCAAGTCTTTCTTTTGAAAATAAATTTGGATAATCTTCATATTTTCTCAAACTAGGGCTTAAATCATTTATATTTTGTAGAATAAGACCAGGTCTAAAATCTTTTTCAATATCAGAATCTTCCCAATTATAATTGTCTGGTTCAAGATATATAATTTTTTTATCCAAAAAACAGCATGTTGTACCAACACCGGACGTATCAGTTATAATTATATCTGAATTAAAAAAAACCATTTCACTATCTAAACTATCAAATTCATTATTAGGTTTTAAAATTTTAACATTCTCAAATTTATATAATTTAGAAAATTCAGTATCTTTAAATTTTTTAAAATGATAATGGTGAGGTTTGATAACAAAATTATAATCAAATTTTTTAGTAATTATTTCGCACATTTTCTCTAAAGCTATAAACTCTGGTCCATAATTTTCAGGAAGAATTCTATTATCATTAAAAGAATTGTGAGTAGTAGCTAAAACAACAGTTCTTTTACTCTTATCAAGATTTAGCTTTTTATAATAATTTTGTTTATCTTTAATTTCTTTTTTTAGAATTAAATAAGGAAGAATTTTTGGACTTATAGTTATTATTAATTTTTTCTCTAATTCTTTATGATTTTTATTATAATAATTCTTGATCCTATTTAAATGATAATTACCAGGAATAAAAACATAATCATAATCAAAAATATTTTTAGCTAAAAAGTATTTTTTATAGGGTATTGAGTGTTTAAAAGTTGCTTTTATTGATTTTAATTTTATAGAAGATAATATGTTTCCAGTATCTGTAATCCACAAATCTGGATTAAATTTCTTGTCAATTTCTAAGATATTTCTTTGAATTTCTTTTTCTAAATCAATTTTTTTTGAAGTTATAAAATTTAAAGTTTTTTTAATTAATAATGTAAAAAAATTAGAACGTAGATAAATTAAATCTTTTGGTTTATATCCCAGTGAGAGAAATTCTTTTTTTAATTTTTTTCTATAAAATACCCATTTCAAATCAAAATAATTATTTAATTCATTATATATAAACCTTAAATCAACAACTGATTCAGCTAAAAAAAAGATCTTTTTTTTCATTAATATTATTATAGTGATATGTGCTAATTACATGAGAATCATAAATAAACAAAGATGAAAAAAAATAGTAGACTATCTTTTTTTACAATATTGACAACTGGAAGAACGGGTAGCGACTATTTACAATCATGTTTGGATAGCGTGCCAGGTGTTTTAACATTGCCAGGAAAAACATATTTTAAAAATTTTTTTGAAAGTTTAGAATTTAAATTTGAAAAATATTCAAATAAACAATTAATAGTTTTTTTTATCAAAAAATATAAAAATTTATTTGTTGAAGATATAATTGAAAATAAAAAAGCAAACATAGATACTAAAAAATTTATAAAAACTTTTTTAAATATCTCAAAAAATGTTAAACTTAGTAAAAGAAAATTTATTGAGCTTATTTTCTTATCCTATGAAAAAATAACTAGAGATAAAGTCAAAAGTATAAAGGTAATAATCAATCATTCTCACTCAAAAATTGAAACTGAATATTTTTTAAAACTTTTTCCTGAAAGTAATTTATTAGTTACAATTCGAAATCCGTTGAATAATTTAAGATCAGGAATTGAAAATTGGAGAAAATATGAAAAATTTTTTTATGGTGAAAGAAATTATTTTTATATAAAAAGAATTTTGTATGATCTACTTTTTGCAAAAAGAGTTAATAGAAAAAAGTTCTTTGTAAAGTTAGAGTCTAGCTTCAAAAAAAAAGAAAAATTAAAATTAGTTAAATTCTTAAATATCAAATATTCAAAAAAAATAAATATTGCCACATATAATGGAAAAGTATGGATAGGAGATAAATTATCTCAAAATAGAACAAAAGACGGTAGTTTTAACTTTTCAATTTTAAAAAAAAAAGATAATAATTTTTATTCTAACAGAGATTTATATACTCTATCTTACTTTTATAGGGATTATAAAAAATTCGGATATTTAAAATCTTCAAAAAATTCATTTCTTCAAAAAATAAAGTTTTTAATTCTTTCAATTTTTCCACTTGAGTTTGAAAAAAAAACATTCCTTGAAAATCCTTTTAAAATTGATAGTTACATGTTTTATTTTAAAAGAATTTTACTTTTTCTAAAAAATATATGAAAAAAAAATTGAAATATTTTCAACAATTGGTCCAACATCACTAAACCAAAAAACTCTTAATTATTTTAATAATAAAATTGATTTAGTTAGAATTAATTTATCTCATGTGAGTGCTAAAGAATTACCAAGATATATCAAATATTTAAAAAAGAACACCAATGTAAAAATTTGTGTCGATACTGAAGGTGCTCAGATTAGAACAAAAGTAAACAATGTAGTTAATTTAAAAAAAAATCAAAATTTCACCTTTTACAAGAATAAATTTCCTTTTTTGTATCCAATTGAAGTCTTTGAAAAAATAAAAAAAAATGATCTTTTATCAATTGGTTTTGATGATCTTTATGCAAAAGTTTTAAGAAAAAATAATAAAAATTTTAAAATAAAAGTTTTGAATAGTGGATCTTTAGAAACTAATAAAGGAGTAGTAATATTAAATAGAAGTGTAAAATTAAATTATCTAACTGAAAATGATTTAAAATCAATAGAAATTGCTAAAAAATATAGAATTAATTGCTTTGCACTATCGTTCACTAATGATCATGAAGATGTAATTAAATTTAAAAAAATTTTACCGAACACAAGAAAAATTTTTAAAATTGAGAGCAAAAGAGCTCTTAAAAATTTTAAAAAAATTATAAAACATGGAGATGAATTTTTAATTGACAGAGGAGATCTATCAAAAGAAACATCAATTTTTAAAATCCCTGAAAATCAAAGAAAAATTATTAAAGAGGCTCGAAAAAATAAAAAAAAAATATTTGTTGCTACAAACTTTTTAGAGTCTATGATTCAAAAACCTTATCCTACAAGAGCTGAGGTAAATGACATATATTCAAGTCTAGAAATGGGTGCAAATGGTCTGGTTTTGGCTGCAGAGACTGCAATAGGTAAATATCCTGAAAAATGTGTAGATTATTTAAAAAAAATAATTACTGAATTTAATAAAAAAAAAAATTAAATTTAAAGTATATATTTAATTATCTTATCTAAAGATTTTCTCCTTGAAGTCCTTCCTGTATTAATTGTTAAAATTTTATATCTAGAGATTTGATATTTTATTGATGAATTATAACCAATTAGATTATTTAATTTTTTTTTTTAGCTAATTCGTACAATTTCTTAGGATCTCTTTTAATTAAAGTTGACATCGAACACTTAGTATGAATTTCATAATAATCATATAAAAAAGTTTTTCTGGCAAATTTGCGAGTTTTTATTAGTGGTGAAATGACAGAAACTAAAATAAAATTATACTTTGAATTAATGCTTTTTATATAATTAATTATATTTAAATTATTTTGAATTATTGTTTCTTTTGTAAAACTTTTTAATTTTTTTTTTTTTCTAAATATATCCCCGTCTATTTTTTTGATTTTAAAATTTTTTTTATTTTTTTTTAAATAATTAAAAGCTAAATTTGCTAAAGTTGTTTTTCCTGATCCAGATAATCCAGTAAACCAAATTATTTTTGCATTCATTTTTTAATTATTTTTTTAACGCTAATTAAATTAGTAATTTTAAAATCACTATTTATTGGTTTAGGTTCTTTATAATTTTCATCTAAAAAAATTGTCTTCAATCCAACTTTTAAACCTGCATCAATATCTTTTTTTCTATCTCCTATTAAATAGCTTTTTTTTAAATCAATTTTCCATTTTTTTTGAGCTTCAATAATCATGCCTGGATTTGGTTTTCGTCTAAAATAATTATTATTATTGCTATAACAAACAAAGATATCGTCTAATTTAAAAAAATTTTTTAGTTCTTTATTAAATTTATTTACTGTTTTTCTTTTTATTTTCTTTTTTTTTACGTCAGGTTGATTGGTTATTATTATTAATAAATAGTTTAATAACTTAAGATGTTTTGCAACTGGCAAAAAATTTTTTTTTTATTTTAAATTCTTTTTGGCTCAAAGGCGCAAACGGTTTTCCTCTTATGACAATTGATTTATTTAATATTCCATCTCTATCCAAAAAACATGCTTTTTTCATAATTTAAATTAAATTAGATTATTATAAATCGTAGCCTGCTGCTTTAGCATCATTATAGAAGTCTTTAACTGTTTCCAGTGAATATTCTTCTAGGTTCTTTCCTATTAATGTTAATTTTCCTAAAATATTATTTGGTACAGTTATTATATGACAGTTAGCTTTCTCAGCTTGAAAAATATTTAACAATTCTCTTGTACTCGCCCACAAAACTTCACTTTGAGGTTTATCTTTTGCTAATTTTACAGACTCAACAATTATATTTTGAGGATCTTCTCCTGCATCTGCAATTCTTCCAGCAAACACGGAAAGTATTGCCGGGGTATCTTTATGTAAAACAGCCAATACTTGTTCTAATTGATTTATTGTAAATATAGCAGTTATATTGCAAATTATTCCTTTTGCAGAAAGTCTTTTGATAATTTCACAGGTGCTAATACTTTTAGTATTTGTTATTGGAATTTTAACATTAACATTTTTACCCCAAGTTGCAATTTTCTCTGCTTGTCTTTCCATTAAATTTAATTCATCGGAAAAAACTTCAAATGAAATTGGTTTTTTCTTAATCTTATTTAATAATTCTTTCGCAAATATTTCATAATTTTTTACATTAGCTTTTTTCATTAATGAAGGATTTGTTGTAAATCCTTTTATGTAATCTTTTTCATTTAATTTTATTATTTCATTTTCGTCTGCACCGTCTGCAAAAATTTTAATTTTTAAACTATTTAATTTTTCCATATTTTTTTTACCATTTCATTTTTTTTGATTGAAGCATAGGATGTGTAACTAAACAATGCCAAATAACTGATTGAAATGACTCAGAATATGGGGTTATCAATTTTTTATCAATAGTTGGAATTATTATAACTGCATCTGCTTTTTTTTTTGTATAGCCACCATCTCTTCCTACTATTCCTAAAATTTTACTTTTTTTATTTTTTGCATAATCTATAGCCTTAATTAAATTAACACTCACATTTTTTTCTTTATTGCCTCCTCCTACAGAAAAAATAAATAATATATCTTTTGAACTTAATTTACTAATTTGGAGCCAATTCTTGAAAGAACTGTCCCATCCATCATCGTTTATTCTTGCGGTTAATTCGGAAACATTATCAGTAGGTGTATAACATTCAATCTCACAAATTTTACGGAAATCATTAACTGCATGTGAACAATTTCCAGCACTTCCTCCTACTCCAAGAAAAAAAATTCTGCCTTTTTTTCTTTTTGTAGAAACTAAAAACTTAATAATTTTATGAATGTTTTTTTGATCAATTTTTTTGATTAATTTTGGAATTAAGTTAAAATAATTGAGTATATGATTATGTTTCATTTTTTTTTTATAATTATACAATGATGATCTCCTTGTAAAATGTAAATTTATATTTAGTAAGATATTTATGTTAATTAATTGTTAATAAAATTTTGATCAGCAATCATCCTATTAAAATACCCATTTTTTTTTATTAACTCTTTATAATTTCCCTTCTCAATTATTTTGCCTCCATCAATTACATATATTCTATCAGCCTTAATAATAGTTGATAATCTATGAGCAATTACAATAATAGTTTTTATTCCATAAATACCTTCTAATGACTTTTGAATTTTTTTCTCAGACTCAGTATCTAACGAACTTGTAGCCTCATCTAGAATTATTATATCGGGGCTCTTAACTAATGCTCTGGATAGTGCTATTCGTTGCAACTGACCACCTGATAATTTAACGCCTCTATCACCAACAATAGTTTCATATTTTTCTGGGAATTTATCGATAAATTCATGTGAATATGTTTCCTTAGAAATTTGTTTAATATCATTTTCTGAAATATTTTTATTGCTTGACCACTTAATATTCTCATTAATTGAGTCATTAAACAAAGCTCCTCCTTGTGGCACATATCCAATTTTTTCTCTAAAAGAACTTATGTCGTATTTTTCCTGTTCAATCTTGTCTATTAAGATTTTGCCTTCTTGTGGAGAATTTAATCCTAAAATCATATCTACAATTGTTGATTTACCACCTCCTGATTTACCTACAAACGCTATAAATTCACCTTTATTAATTTTAAGAGACAAGTTATCTATTATTTTTAAATCATTATCATATGAAAAAGAAATGTTTCTAAATTCAACTGAATTAGTTAAATATTCAAATTTAATATTCCCATTTGGTTTTTTCATTTCTTTAGTTTTTTCTTGAATTGAAATTATTTGTTCAAAGCTGGTGTAAGTGGCATCGAATGAATTTTTTGATATAATTATTTCAGACATTATTGGAATAATTTTATAATACGCTGCAAATAATACTGCTAAACTTGATAATGGTATTGAATACATTCTGCCAAAATAGTAAATTAAAATAATACCAGATATTCCAAATGGAATATAAAGATTTGAAAGCAGCATTGCAAAAGTTTGAGATCTAATTGTTGCATTAACATGCTCATTAAATTTATTTAATAAATTTTTTGATGATTGAACTTGCTTAGCAAAGCTTATAATTATTTTTGACAAAGTAAAATTCTCTTGAAGTGTTGAAACATATTCATTTGAAGTTTGTGTATCTTTCTTTCCTAACTTTCTTGAATACTTTCCCATCAAAAAAAATGGTATTCCCAGAATTAATACGAATCCAAAAGTAAATAAAGTGATTTTCCAAGAAATATAAAAAGGAATAAATAAAAAAATTATTAATTTTGTTATGCTGGAAATTAATCTTCCCGTTGCACCTAGACTATCTCCTAATCTATCTGTTTCTCTAGTAAAGGAATTTAATAATTTTCCTTGTTTTTCTGAACTAATATAATGCCATCCTGCTTGAAAAATTGAATTATAAGTATTTGCAATAGTTTTTTTGATTACTTTGTATTTCATTATAATCATTAATCTTTTTGAAAATACATCGAATAAAACTTTTGCTACCGTTATCAGAAAGTAAATAAAGAACAAATACCAAATATTAAAATTTATTCCGAATCTTTCAAAAAAATTACTAACTATTTTTGTAATTTGACTTCCTTCATTATTGTTAATTATTGTGTCTATAATGGGTGCTATAATTAATAAAGATGCTGTCTCTATAAGTCCTGAAGTAAGTAAAATTAAATAGCTAAATACAACTAATAATAAATTGTTTTTTGTTATAAATTTTATGTAAGTAAAAAACTTCATTTTTTATTCTAAAATATACGGATTATTTAATAAAAATTTACTACAGATTTTAACAGGTATATCTTCGTATCTTTTATAATTTGTATTATCGTAGTAAATATCCCAAAATTTTTTTTGCTGTTCATAGTCATTTATGTTTTCTTTTTGATCATTCAAATTTTGTAAAGTCTCATTTGCTATGTCACATATTTCTTCAGGAGTATTTTCTAGCAAGTCTACACCTGCTTTTTTAAAGGTATCAGTTCTACCTGCTTTAAAAAGATCATATTTGAACATTTCTTTAAGTGATAATTTTCGTTGTTCTTTACGATCATAAAAATGTTTAAAGATAAATGAGTCATTGTTTTTATAACTACTTGAAGATCCATCTTGGTGAAAAAGATAAATTAAGGACAAGGAATAATTTATTAGATACCTTGGTTTACCAAAAATCAACGGTACATCAGCTATACCAGAATCACTTCCTAAATATGCAGAACAATTTGAAAGCAAATAAATATCATTAAAGTCAGATTTTTTAGAGCTAAATGGATAATCAGTAAAATTTTCATTTTTATACTTCATTTTATTTTTTTGAAAATTTCCTATTCTAAAAACATGATAGCCTTTATCATTAAATAAACTCACAGCTTTCAAAAAATCCTTTACATCAAAATCTCTATAAGAGTGATAATTAAAATGTTCTGTGTCAATAGCTTTTTCATTAATATTGGGTCCAAATTTTTCTAAATAATATGAGTCTCTATTATGGATACATATCCATTTTTTATTTTTAGGAATATTTAAACTATCAATATATTTTTGACCTTTCTCTTCCTCTTTTAAACTTAATTTTAAATTAATTTCTTTGCCACTCATAAAATAAAATGATTTATTATTTTTATTATCAGTGTCATAAGAAAAAAAACTTTTACCAAATTTATATTTTTTATAACTAAATCTTATGATTTTTGAAAATATACTCTCATTGAAAAAAAAAACCTTTGATTTATATTTTTTGGACTCTTTTTCAAATAAATTTTTTAATGCATTATTAGAAATATATTTTTCATAAAAAATAAAATAATAATCTCTATTATTTTTCCTAATCTTTTGTAAATGGATTAATCTATCTAAAAATCTAGCAATGGCTCCTATTCTAGATGACTGTACAAATCCAATTCTTACTAGAATAAATGGTTGCAAAAATAACAAAACTAATCTTATTATTAAAAAAAAAAAACTACAAATTTCGTAAAAAATAATTTTAAATAAAGATTTTAATTTTCTAAATAAAATTAAATTTATCGAGTCTGGCATAAATATTTAGCAAATTTTTTCTGATTTGATCTCAAACAATTAAAATGTTTTTTTTTTATTTTAATTTTTTTTGTCTTTGGAATCATATAATTTTTTTTTTTTATAAAAACTATGTAAAGCATGATTCTTAGTTTATTGGGTTTTTTTGCTTTATGTAAAAAATTATCAGGATCAAAAAATAAAACATCTTTTTTAAAAACTTTTGGTTTTATGATTTTATTTTTTAAATATTTAGGTAATTCTGAAGCAAGAGAATACTGATATTTATAATAATCAGCATTTTTAATTAGATTTCTTTTTACATCAATAATACTAAATTCAATTTTTTGTTTATTCTCTAAGTGAAATGGTACTAATAATTTTAACAATTTATTTTGAGCCTTTGTTTTTTTGTTTCTCCCATCTGTATGAAATAAATTAAAATCAATACCTGGTAGTTTATTTTTGAAATGACATCTGATTGCTACGTAACCTAAGTAAGGATCAGCTTTAAGAAATTTTTTTGCAGTTTCTATTAATTTTTCGTCGAAAACTATTTTTTGAATTTCAGGAAAATTTATTAAAGGATCTTTAAATTCAACAGAATTTGTATATTTGCTATAATATTTATATCCTTTTTTTAATATTGGCTTACTAACTTTTGATGTTACTTCCCCCGTGGGTTGCTTAAATTGATTTCCCTTAAATATTTTATTATATTTTTTTGGCAGCCAATAAAAATTGTCATTTTTAAAATTATTTTTTTTTACCTCTAAAATATTAGATGGAGTCTTTATTAAGCTTAAATTATTTAGCATATGAGGAATTTTACTTTTGATAGTTTCTATTATTCCATTAGATAAATAATTTTTCAAAACTGCAATTCCATGTTTGTTTACAGAACTAACCAAACTGGAAGATTTTGTATCTTTAAAGTACATTTTGCTATTGGCTACCAAATAGTATAGCCACCATCTACAATGATAGATTGACCTGTAAAATATAAATTTCCATCTGATAATAAAAATTCTATTGAATTTACTAAATCTTCAAGTTTCCCAATTCTTTTTAATGGGATGTTGGAATTAATAGATTTAATATATTTTTTATTTTCTACTTTGCCTTTTCTTGGAAAAAAACCTGGTATCAACAAATTAATTGTTATGTTGTTCTCAGCTTCTCGTGAAGCCAAATGTTTAGTATATTGTGTGATAGCTCCCTTGCTAGAAGAAATAATTGGCGATGGCCCATTATCTAAATTTAAATAAGTTTTAAATTTAGGTGCTTGAATTCCCCATATAGACCCTATGTTAATTATCTTTCCATATTTATTTTTTCGCATCATAGGTAAAACTTTTTCTGTAAGTAACATTGTGCTTCCAAAAGTTCCCCAAAATTCTTTATTTAATGAAGAAATATTATATTCTAAAAATTTACCTCGTTTACCATCACATATATTATTTACTAAAACATCTACCTTTTTGAATTTTTTTTTAATATTTTTTAATACTTCAATAACTTTATCTGGAGAATTAAAATCAACTTCATACCAAAATAAATTTTTTTTAAGTTTATTTGGTAATGTTTTTTTATAATTTTTATAATTGTCAATATTTCTTGAAAGGCAAATTACTTTGGAGCCCTTTGATAAAAGTTGACCTGTAAAAATACTACCAATTCTACCAACCCCTCCTGTTACTATAGCTATAGAATTTTTCTTTGATTTATTTTTTTTTTTATAAGTTAATAATGATTTATAACTTAAATATTTGTCCATAAATTTATTTGCTTAATCTTTTAAATTTGAAATTATTTCCTCTTTATCTAAAGATGGTAGCATATCATGTATTGGGGATCCTGATTTTACTTTTGGTATTATTTGTTGATCATGCTCTAGCTGAACATCACAAACTATAGGTCCCTTAAATTTAAGTACATATTCTATTTTTTCATGAAGATCGTTATGATTATTAATCTCTGTTGACCGAATTCCATAAGCGTTTGAAACTTTTTTGAAATCAGGTAAACTTAAACCACTTTTTAAATCACATCCAACGTATTTTCCTTTCATCCAAGTATTAATAGTCTGCTTTATCATTCCATATCCATTATTATTAATAACAAATATTTTTATTGGTAAATTATTTGCTTTAATATTTTCTAGCTCTTGAATATTCATTTGCATTGATCCATCACCAATTATTGCAATTACCTGTGAATTCTTGGAAGCCATAGAAGCTCCTATAGCTGCCGCAACAGAATAACCCATTGGAGAATGATTTAACGCGGTAAATATTTTTTGGTTTTTTTTTGGAACAAATGCTTGGTATGCCCAAACTAAATTTGCACTTGCATCAGGTATAATTATTTCATTAGATGAAGCAATCTCAGAAAGTTTATTAAAAAAAACGTAAGGATTTACTTTATTTCTTTGTCTATAATAACTTTCTTGAATAATTGGATACTTACTCTTTAGGTTTTCAATCTTATTAAACCAATTTTTATTTTGTCTCCATCTAATTTTTTTTTTATTTAATAAATCTATGAAATTTTTAACATCACAATTTATCTTCAAATCTATATTTATTCCATTCTCTTCCTTTAACTCAGCTACATCAATATCGACTTGTATTTTTTTTGCATTTGGAGCAAAAAGTTTAGGATTTCCACCAATTAAAGGGCCACTCATCCTTGATCCTAAAATAACTAGCAAATCCGAAGATTGAATAGAAAAATTACCATATCGTGTTGCGTATACGCCAAAAGAACCAATGTTTTTTTTATCATTTACATCAAAGTATTCTGCCATTGCCCATGTTGGTGCATAAGGAATTCCTGTTTTTTTTATAAGCTTTTTAATTCCAGAAATATTTTTTGAGATTTTTACTCCATGTCCAATTATAAAAATTGGCTTTTTAGATTTTTTTATCATTTCAGAAGTTTTAGTAATATATTTTTTATTAATGAATCCTTTACTATTAAAATTATAAAATTTTTTCTGTTCACTTAATTTAATATCCATTCTCTGAATATCATCTGGTAAATCAATCAAGCACGGTCCAGGTCTTCCAGTTTGAGATAAATAAATACATTTATCTATTTCATAAGAAATTTTTTTTACATCAGTTATTCTTACAGCATACTTTGTGAAAGAAGATACCATTTCTTTTATTTCCATTTCTTGAAATCCAAGCTGTCGAAGATTTTGACTCTTTTTAAGAGCTTTAGTAACTGGAGCACCAGTAATATAAAGTGAAGGAATAGAGTCATAATAAGAACAAGCTAACCCTTGTAAAGAATTTATTGCTCCTGGTCCGCTAGTAACTACTACTACTCCCAGCTTGCCAGAAACTCTATAATATGCATCAGCCGCTAAGGAAGCACCTTGTTCATTTTGGGAAGGGACAATAGTTAATTTTTTCTTTTTACTTAGACTATCCATTATATGAATTACAAAACCTCCCTGACCACTAAAAACATGATCAGTTATTTTTTCAATCTTATTTGCAATTAAATCTGAAGCTTTCATTTTTTATCTTTTGTTATCTTGCATAAAAATCTTTAATCTTTTTTATCATAAAATTTAATTGATCTCTACTTAAGTATTGGTGAACTGGAAGTGTAAGTAACTCTTTAGCTTGATTTTCTGCACAAGGAAAATCATATTTTTTATAACCCAGAGTCTTTGAAGGTTTCTGAAGATGAAGAGGTTTTGGATAATGTACTTTAACTTCAATTTTATTTTTTAATAAAAATTTTTTTAATTTCTCTCTTTTTTTAAACTTAGCCATATAAAGAGCAAAAGTTTCTTTAAAATTTTTAGGTCTTTTTGGAATTTCAACTTCATTTAATTTGGAAAGCTCTCTATCTAGAACTTTTGCATTTTCAGATCTTTTTTTAATTATTTTGTCAACTTTTTTTAACTCAATCATAGCTACTATTGCTTGTAAAGGTTGAAGCCTAGTATTAACACCCCAAATATCTATGTTGTCTCTATCGACCATCCCATGATTTCTAAATTTATATAACCATTTTGCTATTTTATCATTATTTGTAACTATCATACCGCCATCACCCATTACATTAAGTGACTTTAAAGGATGCATGCTAAAGGCATTTACTTCTCCAAAAGTACCGGGACTTTTATTTTTAATTTTTGCACCTATACCCATACAAGCATCTTCTATAATTTTTATATTATGTTTCTTGGATATTTTAAGAATTTTATTCATATCAGGTGATGCACCTCCCCAATGAACAGGCAAAATCGCTTTGGTTTTTCTTGTAATTACTTTTTCAATTTGATTTATATCAATCTGATATCTCTCATCGCAATCAACAAAAATAGGTTTTGCACCACAATCAACGATAGCTCCTGTAGTTGCATAAAATGAATTGCACACTGTTATAACTTCATCTCCTTTTTTGATACCTGCTGCTTTTAAAGATAATATTAGTGCATCAGTTCCATTATTAGTGGAAACACAGTGTTTTGCACCAATATAGTTAGCAAATTGATTTTCAAAATTTTTGACGTATTTTCCAAGAGTAAAATCAGAAGACTTAATTAAATTTTTCCACTCTTTAAAATATGGATTGGTATTTGAAAATTGAAAAGGTAAATAATTAAATGGAACTTTCATTATCTAATAAATTTATTTTTTATAAAAATCGTTTATTTTTTTGCAAACGAATGCTATTTCTTTTTTTTTTAAATATTGGTGATGAGGAAAAGCCAAAACTTTTTTTACTAACTTATTGGTTACTGGGAAGTTTTTTTTATTAATTTTTAAGTATCTAGTTGCTTTATGAGAGTACAATGGGTTCTTATAATAAACTAATGTTTGAATATTAAACTTTTTCAAATATTCTTGAAGTTGATCTCTTTTTTCACAAAAATTAATAAACATTACATTTGCATTTTTTTTATAATCAATTTCATCAATGATTTTAACTTTTTTAGTATTTATTAATTTTCTATATAAATTAATATTCTCTTGCCTTTGGTTTATTACACTTTTAAGTTTTTTTAATCTAAAACTCAAAACTTCTGCATTCAAAGAATCTAATCTAGAATTAACTCCAATAGTTTCAACATTGTCTCTACCTTTTAAACCATGATTTCTAAAAAGTTTAATTTTATCGTATAAAAATTTTTTATTAGTAATTACAAATCCTCCATCTCCTAATCCATTCAAGTTTTTTAATGGATGAGCAGAAAAAGCAGCAATATCACTAAATGTTCCAGCATGTTTTTTTTTAAAATAAGAACCCATACCTTGAGCAGAGTCCTCTATGATCTTTAAATTATATTTTTTTGCAATTTTACAAATTTTATCCATATCACACATTCTACCAGTCCAATGAACTGGCATGATTGCTTTTGTTTTTTTAGTTATTGCTTTTTCTATTAAATCTGCATTCATATTTAAATCATATCCTATATCCACAAAAACAGGTTTTGCACCTAAATGAATAATTGAGCTTACAGAAGCAATAAAAGAAATAGGAGATGTGATAACTTCATCTCCTTTTTTAATTCCAAGACTCCACAAAGACATCATTAAAGCGTCAGTTCCAGAATTTAGTCCAAGGCAATAATTTGAACCAGTATATTTACAGATATACTCTTCAAAATTTGAAACTTCAGATGTTAAAATAAGATTTCCTTTATCTAAAACTTTTTTAATATGTTTTAAAATCTGAACCTTTTCTATTTTAAATCTTTTTTTTAAATCAATTATTTCAACTTTCATTTTTATAATATTAAAAACTATTTATTACATCTTCAAATGATCTAAACTTAAATTTTGGATATATTTTTTCAAAATATGATCTTTTAAAAGCTCTATATCCATTGTGGGGCATAGGACCAACTCTTTTTTTATAAATAATTTTATTTTTTTTACCGTAAAATTTTAGCAATTTTCTAGAAATTTCGTTAAATGAAATAACTTTTCCAGTTACTAAATTATACTTTCCTACATTTCTAGATATTATTAATTTTGAAATTGCTTCACTCACATCATTTATCCATACATGATCTCTTAACTCTTCTCCTTTTCCAAATAACTCAATATCCTTTTTATCTTTTATTAATTTTATGAAGCGATTTGGCCCATATCCATTATGAGGGTCTCCTTTTCCATAAACTAGAGTTGGTCTTGCTATACATAATTTTTTTTTACATACATTTTCTAACATTATTTCTCTGGTTAAATGCATTATACCATGTAAAGATTCTGGAGCTGTTAAGCTAGTTTCATCTATTTTGTTTTTACTGTCAGAATAAACAGCGTCGGAGCTCAAATATAATAAGAAAGATGGCGATTTTTTTTTAATTACCTCACACACATGTTTTGCCATTAGCAAGTTATTTAATAACATACTTTCATTTTTTACAGGCGCTTCTGCTGCAGCGAAAAAAATAATATCCCCTTTTTTTATAATTTTTAAAAGTTTTTTTACAGAACTCTCTTTTTTTAAGTCAATTTTTTTTCTAGGTAGTTTTAAAATTTTAATATTAGACTTTTTTATTATTTTTTCTACATATCCAGAGATAAAACCTCCGGAGCCTAGTATTACTAATCTTCCTTTGTTTCTCATAAATTTAAGTATTTATTTTTTATAATATTTTATATTAAAAATAAATTTAACAAAATTTTTTATCTGTTTAATACTTTTATATTTACTATAAATTGTTTCTGCAAAAAAAAGACAATTATATTTTTTTATTTTATTATAATTTTGAATAACTTCTTTTTTGTTTTTTCCTAATTGAAAGATTGAAACAAATATAATTTTTTTAATATTTTTTTTGTTTAATTTTAAGTATTTTAATAAATTTGGTATACCGCTTGATTGTTGATACTCTGAAATTACAAATGATATTTTTTCATTCATATTAGAAGCTACTGCATGACAAATTGCACTCTGAATTTTTTGAGGAATGACCCAATTACCTATTTTGTGTCTTCCTATAACTGCTAGAACTATTTTTTTACTCATTATATTTATGTTAAAGATTTATAAATTTTATTTTTTTTATCAAAAAAACCAAAATTAAAAAATTCAGCACCTTTTTCTCCAAATGGCGCATTTGATGACTGAAAGTGCATATTTAAACTTATTCTTGGTTTATTATTTTTATCACTTATAGCACCGTGAATATTCTTATTTGAAAAAACCAAACCATCAAAAAATTTAAGTTTAAAAAAATTTTTTTTAAATTTTATTTTTTTTTTAGAAAAGCTTTTATTTTCTAAAAATTCATCTAATCTCTGATTATATTTGAAATTTTTGTAAATTTTTAGTGAGTCTATTTCAGAAAGCATATATATACCATTTTTTCCCTCAACATCATAAAGTGGTATCCAAATATTAAATCCAAAAGGAGAATGTCCAAAATCAAAATCGTTATGCGGGATTGTTGCAGTACTATCTATATGTGGACAATTGATTCGAAGATAAGGATTCCTTTGAAAAGCTATATATTTACCACATAATTTGTTTATGCTTTTATAAAAGGAGTTTAAAACTTTTAAAGTTACATCATTCATATCGCTATTCATTTTTTTCATAAATAAATTTAAATCTTTTACTGAAACTTTCATAAAATCTTTTGGGTAGCCTCCAAATCCATTCTTTTTACTTAATTTAATAAAATCTTTTTTTACTCTAATTAAATTTGATTGATTATCAGCATTAATAATTTCAAATTTATTTTTTGAAAAATATTTCATAAATTACGTGCTTAAGTTTAATAGTTTCTAATGTTTGCATTCATTAGATCATAAAATTTTTTATTTTATTAATTTTACTAATTATTTCATTAATTTTTAAAGGTAAATTGCCTTTGCTTTCACATTTGCAAGAGGCTGCTATAATCCCAATAATAGAGGCCAATATTAAAGATTTTTCTTTAAACAATGCCGCTGAAGAATAAGCTAATAATGCATCGCCGGCTCCTTTGGCATCCTTTAAATTATCTACAAAAGGATCTAAAGCAATATACTCGGGTTTATTTTTTCCTATAGCTATCAATCCTCTTTCTCCAATTTTTAAAATTATGTTTTTAGATTTCGAATCTTTCATTAATTTATCTGCTAACGCTCTAATTGTTAAATCCTGTTCAAACAAAGAGTATCTAGCTTCTTGCTCTGTTGGCGTAATCAAATCAAATCCTTTGAAGTCTAATATATTGCCCCATCTACTTGCTACTTGGCTATCAGCAACTTTAAAAGCTTTTTTATTAACTGATTTAATAATTTCACTACAAGATTGTTTGTTAAAAATCCCGTGCCTATAATCAGATACAATAAGTATATCATAATTATTTTTTTTTAATTTTTTCTTAATTTTATCTAAACTAAGGTTATTAATTGGATGATTGCTAACATCATTGACCTTAAGCAAACTATGATTTTTTGAGATATAAATACTCTTTTCAGTAGTAGGTCTATCAACCTCATAAATTGGATTTAAATTGACATTATATTTTTTAAGAAATTTTTTTGCTAGATTTCCTAGTCGATCATTTTTTAAAACCGTAGTTAAAGTTACTTTTTTTGTAAAAGAAGCAAAATGAGCCGCAACTATTCCTGCCCCTCCTAAATAAGATTTTGAATTTTTTTTTATTAAACTTAGGGTTGGAGTTTTATGTAAACCAGCCACAGCTTCACATTCATGAAGTGTGTCTATAATTAAATCCCCCACAACATGTATTCGAATATTTTTAAAGTTTTTTATAACCTCTATAATTTTTTCAAAAGTATAATTATTTACATCCATTAAATTTTTTAATTTATCATATTTTAAATTTATTTCATTTTCGTTAATTATTTTTGTTGATGAAAAAACAACATCTCCAGGAGTAAAAAGCATTTTGCCACCAAATTTTTTTAAAGTTTGTGTTTCTTTTTCAGTAAGAGGGTTTGGGCTATTAAAATATTCATTACCTTTAGCAAAATAGTGAGGCTTAATTTTTTTTATTATATTGTATGGATGTTTAAATTTATCTATAACAACATAATCAACCAATTCTAACACTGAAAGATTATTAGCTCTAATTTTCTCAGGGACTAATGGTCTATAAACTCCTTTTTTAATAAACTTATCTGGTGTAATTGAAACAATTAAAACATCAGCTTTACTTTTACAATATGATAGATGACGAATATGACCTGGATGTACAAGATCAAATACACCGTGACAATGTATGATTTTTTTATTTAATCTAATTTTGTTAAAAAATTTTCCTGCTTGATCAAAATCAATAATTTTTTTTTTTAAATTCATATTATTTCAAAAGTATTGAATTTTTTAATGTATAAAAACTTTCGTAATTAATTTCTTTTAAGACTTGATAATTTATATTATTTATATTTCTTATATTTTCAAATAAAGAATACATCTCATTTTTAAAACTTAAGTCATTTATAAATTTTTTAATTTTAACATTTGGATAACCGCTTGGAAGCACTCTTTTTTCATATAAAATAGTTTGCTGACCCCACTTAGGTAAGGAATATACTTTGAGAGATCCTTTTTTTCCGTAAATTTCTAATGAAAATGTATTTTTCCAGTTACAAAAGCCATGGTGTAAATTAATTAATATATTTCGACTTTTTAATATTGCAAAACCATTATCAAAGTAAGTTTTACTAAATTCATTTTTTTGGTTGTACGACTTTAAGACCTTTAAGGTTTTTGAGTTAAACAACCACATTAATAGGTTTATAGAATGAGATGCCATATCAAATATACTTCCAACATTATTGCTATTGGATTTAGCAGTTCCATTAGCGTAGCTAATCTTAGAATAATATACTTTGCCAATTAGATTAGATTTTAATATTCTTTTAATATAATTTAAGCCATTATCGAATTTTAAATTATACCCAGCTTTAAGAATTTTTCTTTTATTTATAGATTTTTTTACATTTTTTAATAAGTTTTTTGAATTAAGAGTTATGGGTTTTTCAATTAGTAAATGGTATCTACCAACAAATTGACTATAAATTTTCTTAGAAATAGCAGTTGGAGTACATATAATTAGTAAATCCAAATTATAATTATTTAATTTTTTAATATCTCTAATAACTTTTATCTTTTTAAACTTTTTATTAACTTTCTTTTTTTCACAAATAATTTTTACCTCAGCAATATTTTTAAGTTTATTTATTGCATCTAGCCTTTTTTTTCCAATATTTCCATACCCGATAATTCCTACTAATATTTTTTTCATTTAGTTATTTTAAAAAAGATTGATAAAATTATTTTTAGTTTTAGTGTTTATTTTTTTTTGACTAATGTTGATTAACTTTTTCTTATATTTTTTAGATAATTTTAAAATTTCTTTCTTGGACTCTTCTGAGCTATAATTATAAATTATTAAATCATTTTTTTTTATTAATTCATTTAGTTGTTTTTTCATATCAATATTTTTAAAAAAAATATCATCAAAATAACTGACTTTAAAATTTTTACTTAACTTATTAAATGTAGAGTTTATAGTAGAATATGAATTTTTTTTATAAGATTTTCCAACAATTAAAGTTTTAATTATTTTATTTTTTTTAAATAAATTATTTAAATCAATTTTATTAATAGCTTTATTATTAAAGCTCATTATATTTTTTACCATTTGTTTAATAATTTTATTTTTTGATATTTCATTTAAATAAAATAAGTCTCTTTCTAAGTGACCTCCCGAAAAACCCAGAGAAGGATTAATATAAGCGCTTTGGCCTATTCTAACATCATTTTTTAAAGGTTGAATTATATTTGAATAGCTACAAACGTATTGTCTACATAAATCATCGATAATATTTGCAAAAGAAACTGAAAAAGAAAGATAAATATTTATTGCCATCTTTGTAATAATAGCTTCGTCAAAACTTAAGTAAAATTTTTTTGTTCTAAATTTACTTAAAAATTTAAATATATCTTTTTTTTCATTTTTTTCTCCTCCAATAATTATTTGTCGAGGGTATAAAAATTTATCAATTGACTCTCCCATTTTAAGAGTGTCAACCAAGTAAAATAGTTTAATATTTTTATTAATTGTAAATTTTTTTTTAATATTTTTAATTAATTCTGGATTGATTTGAGATGAAATTATTAAATAAGTTTTTTTTTTAAAATTTAAACTTAAAATTTTTTTTAAATTCTTATAAATATAATTTACTTCAGGTTTTCCGTTTTTAATATTAAGAGGAGTATCATGTGTAAAGAAAATGTATTTAAAATTTTTAATTTCTTCAAACTTATTTATATATTTTATATTATTTAACTCTAACTTATTTAAATCAGGCTCTTCGTGAGTAAATTTTTTTTTTTTAAATAAATTTAATAATTTATTATTACTATCAAAAACATAACAAGATCCAATTTTTTTTGACCAACACAGACTAAATACTTGTCCAATATGTGATAATCCAAAAAAAACTGGTAAATTTTTTATATTATAATTGCCACTATTATTTTGCATTAATTCGTTTTAAACGATTTACATTAAAATAAAAATCATCTTCAAAGCTATTTGGAATTAAATTTTTATTGAATGCACTGCATAAGTCATCAACTGCTAATTCGATAGATCTCTTTGGACTATATCCAAGCATTTTTTTTATTTTATCAGAGTTAATATGATATGATCTTTTATCATCACTTTTAGACTTGATTATTTTTATATCATTTTTTCTATCAGTTTTTTTTTCTACAATTTTCTTTACTTTTTGAGCTATCTCGTTGATTGATAAGTTTTGATAACCCACATTAAATATTTCTTTATTTATAATTTTTCTTTCAGCATTTAAAAAAAGATCGATTGTGTCACAATAATCATCGATATGTAAATTTGGCCTCAACTGATCGCCTCCAAATACTTTGATGAATGATTTATTAAAAGCAAAATTAGTCAAAATGTTAACTGACAAATCTAATCTTTGCCTAGGAGCATAACCGCAAACTGTTGCGGGTCTGAAAATTACTCCTTCAAATGTATTACTCAAAGTATTTAACAGTATCGGTTCAACTAAAGCTTTATATTTATTGTAAGCAGTAAGAGGTACTAAAGGATGATCCTCAGTGACATTTTTCTTTTCTGAAACTCCATAAACCGAACTAGTTGATGCATGTATGAATCTTTTTATTCCATTTTTTTTGGCAATATTAACCATTGGTTCAAATCCATCATAATTTATACTTTTAGATAATTTTTCATCTAAAACAAAACTAGTATCATTTGATATACATGCTAGATTGATAAACACATCATGGTTATCACAAGAAATTTGAAGTTTCTTTTTATCTCTAATGTCTCCTTTAATTATTGTTAAATTTTTATTTTCTTTTGGAAGGAAGTTATAACCAAAATACATAATGTCATAAACGGTAACTTTATAGCCTTTACTAAGCAAAAAAGGCACTAGTCGACTTCCTACATATCCAGCTCCTCCTGTTAAAAAAATTGATTTAAATTTCATTGTTTTAAAACTTTAATTTAGCCAACGCTCCGCACTTTGTATTATTTATATTTACACAAATAATAACATAATTAAAATATTTATAATATTTTTTAAGCGGGTAAATATAAATAGTTAGATTTTTTACTTATCGTTACATTTATATTTCCAACAACCAACTTTAACTTATTTTTATGTTTTTCAATTAATTCAAAAAACATGCTGGTTAAAGGACCGGTTAAAAAAATTCCTTTATTTATATTTAAATAGTTAAAAAATTCTTGCTTTAAGCAATTATCCTTATCATGGTACTTTTTACATATATTTATAAAATTCATAACATCTTTTTGTTGACCATTTGTATTGCTTAGGCAATATTTAACACCTTTAAGATAATTAAATATTGAAGAATTTATTTTAATAAATTTTTTATGATAGCAAAACAAGTAATCGTTTAATAAATCTTGTTTTATAAAGGTTATTTTTTTTTTTATCTATTTTTTGAATTTTGATCTTGGGTATATATAGATTTGGGATTTCACCAATCAATTTCTTTAATTCTTCTTTAAGTAGTCCAAGTTCCTTTTTTTTATATTTAATAACAATCCACATTAGATTTACTTTTTTTCCATTTCTGATTTTAGCTCGTCATACTCTGCCATCTTTTTTTTCATAAAATTAATTGTTAGTTTTGATTTTTTGGCAATCCCTTCAGGTGTAAGTACATAAAAATAACCAAGTTTATTTGGATTTTTTTTAAAGTTTTCTATTTTGACGAGACCTTTTTGTTGCAAAGCTTTGATGCAATAATTCAGTTTTCCTAAACTAAATCCTAATTCTTTAGCCAATTCTCTTTGGGAAGATTTGGGTTTATTCTGAATTTTTCTCAATACTTCAAAGTGATCTTGATTATCTTTCATGTTCAAATATTGAACAATATATCGTTCAATATTTGAACAGTAAAGAAAAAACAAATTTGCTTAACATAATACATATATGTTGAGTTTACTTTTCCAAAAACAACTATAAGTAGTACTATTTAGAAATTATTTTTTCATTTTCAACTATTTATAATTAAGTGGTTTTCATAATTTTTAGATTTAATAATTAAACAAATCTTATGTACAAAAAAAATTTAAAAGTTTTGATAATAGAACCTGCTAATCAACTTCAGGCGAATGACAAAGCAAGACCAAATGGAACATTGGGGCCTGCGTACATACTTGGATCATTAAGAAGAAATGGAATTGAAGCTGATTATTTAGATGCAACTGTTGGTGAAGTAGGAAGAGATTTGAAAGAAACATTTTATCATAGAACTGAAATGGAAAATGGAAATATAAGATATGGAATGAGTTCAGATGAACTGCCAGAAATATTTTGTAAATATGATATAATAGCAACTTCATCGATTTTTACTGTACAAACTAGAATGCATTTTGAAATGGCTAAGATAGCTAAAAGAGTATCAAAAGAAAATAATAAAAAAATTACTATGGTATCTGGAGGTGTGAATGCCAGGGCACTAAGAGAGCATTTTTTGTCTAATGGTTTTGATATAATTGCTTTGGCAGAAGGTGAGACAACTATTATTCAGATAGTTGATCAACTTAGTTCAGAAAATCCTGATTTTACAAAAATTGAGAGAATAGCTTATAGAGATAATGGAAAGACAATTATAACTGGAGCTCCACCTAAAAAAGGAACTAAATTTCTTGATGGTATTCCTTATCCTGCAATAGATGCTTTTCCCCTTGAAGTATATCAAAAACTAGGCATACCTCATGCTGGATATCCAATACCAGGTACAATGTTTACTGGAATTCAAACTTCCAGAGGATGCCAAGATAAATGTACTTTTTGTCATATCTCACAAGAAAAAGAGGAAAGAGATATACTTGGAAATATTGGATTCTTAAAAATGTTTTCTCCAGAAAGAGTCTCGGAAGATGTTGATAGAGCTGTTAAACTAGGTGTAAGTAGAATTTATTTTGAAGATGACAATTTATTTTTTAACAAAAAAAGATTAATTAAACTAGCTCCATATTTAAAAAGAGAAAATTTATCATACAGCTTAGTAAATGGAGCAAATTTAAGATTTCTTGTTGAAAAAACAAATGGTCATTATGAGCCTGATCATGAATTTATAAATACTCTTGCTTGGTTTGGTTTAAAAGAATTGACCTTGCCTTTTGAAACTAAAAGTCAAGAAATGATGAATAAATATGCAACTGGAAAATTTGATCCTGAAGAAATGGATCCTATAGGCATTGTAAAAAGTTTAAAAAAATCTGGTATAAGAGCAGGATCAAACTTTTTAATCGGCTTTAGAGACGAAAGTTGGGAATCAATTTTAGAAACAAAAAATTTTGCAAAAAATTTGATTTCTGAAGGTTTAGATCAAGTAGGTTTTCACATACCAGTACCTTACCCTGGGACTAAAGATTTTGAATTTCAAATGAGTAAGTCTGATATTAGAAAAGATTTTAATGAAAATTTATTAAAATATGCAGACAATATGCACGTAAGAGGTACACCAATGTTTGACACTAAAGTTCCAAAAGAAACTTTAACTTCAGCTGTTAAAGATTTCTGGCTTGAACTTAATTCTGAAGAATATACAACATCAACACAATCAATTAATCTTTCTAAAAATGAGATAGACATTCCTTACGAACACTAGAGAATTTCTATTGACAAATATTTAAAATAACTTATTAAAAAATTGTACTGAAATTTGGTGGGGAATCAGTGTGAAATTCATTGGCTCTTCCTGGAACCGTAAAGTCGGAGCGCCACCCAGTATAAGTCCACTGTTGAATGATGGCCAGGAAAAGTCTAATTCTACAATTAAAAATTAGCAGCGGCATTAACTGAAGAGGAGTTTATGACGAGGTTAGTTATAATATTAATAAATTTATTTTTATTTAACAACACAGTCTCATCAGCAAATCTAGATAGCTGTTATTGGGATTATAAGGATCAAATTCCATGCTTAGAAATTACAAGTTATATTTCAAATAGTTCTGAGTTCTCTAAATCAAGTATAAATAAAATAGTTATCAATAAAAAACAAATAATTGAGAGTGGAGCTATTGATTTAATAGACGTTCTTAATACAGTTCCTGATATAAATATCACCCAAAGTGGTCCAAAAGGACAACAGACCTCGATATTCATGAGAGGAACTGGCTCAAACCATACTTTGGTAATGATCAACGGTGTACCAATTAATGATCAATCAACAACTCAAGGCTTGCATGATTTTGGTGTTGATTTCATTCAAACAGTTCATCAAGTTGAAGTGTATCCTGGTTCAAGCGCAACTCATTTTGGAACAAATGCAATAGGTGGAGCAGTTAATATAATATTAACTGGAGATTATAAAGATAGCATATCTTTATCAGGAGATAAAAATAGTAATTATGATGTATTAGCGAATAAAACTTTTATTTATGATAATTCATCGCTAAATCTAAAAATAGGAGCTGTTAATAATGAGACCACAAGTGCTAGAGGAAGTATTTATGATGAGAAAGATAGTGTAGAAAATTATACAACTAACATAAATTATGAAAAATATATAAAACCAAGCTTAAGATTTTATAATACAACATACCTAAGACAAACAATTGCCGAATATGATGGTTCCGTTACTAATCAGACAGGATATGAAGGTGATAACAAAATGGGAAGTTTTCATCTAGGATTAGATAACAAAAGTCAAAAACAAAATCAAAATTCTGTAATATACTATACAATTTATGATAGAGAGTATGACGAAAGAGGCACTATAGACACTTATGAAAGTGAGGCTGTAGGATTTAAATACAATATTTCAAAAACTTTTAATAATAATTTTTCATTTGGTGCCGGATCTGAATATAAATATGATTGGGGATCTTTTGATAATAAAGGATCCTATTCAGCATCAACTAAGGGAAATGTGGACAACTTTG
>MDSW01152354.1_pt1 | contig 75571 bp, 79 predicted proteins | sample 811171 | NCBI WGS metagenome assembly MDSW01 (sample SAMN05326641, study PRJNA326480) | marine metagenome | isolation source: seawater | place: Atlantic Ocean: North West | collected 2012
AAATAAAAAAATAAGTTCAAAAAGTTTTAATTTTGTAAAAAGAAATATAAAATTATCAAAAAAACTGGGTGCTAAATTTTATAGTTTTCATGCAGGCTTCAGGGTTGATCCAAATTACAAAGAATTAGGTAAACGAATAAATAAAAGTTTATTGATAAGCAAAAAGGAAGCTACAGAAATATTTTTAAAAAAATTGATAAAGTTAAACCAATTTGCAAAAAAAAATGGGGTTAAATTACTCATTGAAAATAATGTAATCTCAAAAAAAAACTTAAGAAGATTTAATACAAATCCTTTTTTATTAACAACACCAAAAGAAATTATCAGTTTTTTTAATAAATTAAAAAAATATAGAAATGGAATAGGATTATTATTAGATGTTGCGTACTTAAAGGTATCTTCAAAGACATTAAAATTTAATCTACAAAAAGGTCATCTTTCCTTAAATAAATATATAAGCGCTTACCATCTAAGCGATAACGATGGTATAACTGACTCAAATAAAAAATTTTCAAAAAACGCTTGGTTTTGGAAACATTTTAAAAAAAAAACTGATTTTGTAACTATCGAAGTTTACAATGTCACATATAAAGATTATTCACATTTAGTAAAAATTGTTCAAAGGAAGTTAAATAATGAATAAATTAAAAGACGTTACAATTAATGAAAATGAAACTATTTTTAAGGCATTAAAAGTAATTAATTTAAACTCATTAGGTGCTTGTTTCGTAATAAGCGAAAACCGTATTCTCAAAGGGGTCCTAACTGATGGAGATATTAGAAGAAGCCTTATTAAAAAATGTAACTTAAGAGACCCTATAAGTAAAATCTTAACTAAAAAATTTTTAAGTTTAAATTATAAAGTTAATAAAAATAAAATTGCAAAATCTTTCACTTCTAAGATAAGGCTGATTCCGCTAGTAAATAAAAAAAATCAATTAATATCATATGCAGTTAATAAAGGATCTATTTCATTAGCCAAACCAAATTTAGATGGAAATGAATTTAAATATCTAAATAAATGTATAAATACTGGATGGATATCTTCTACAGGAAAATTTGTTAAAGAATTTGAAAATAAGTTTTCAAAATTTACAAAAATAAAACACTGTTTAGCAGTTTCAAGCGGAACAACAGCATTACAATTAGCTTTAAAAACTCTTGATATCAAGAACGGAGATGAGGTAATTGTTCCTAATTTAACTTTTGCATCACCCGTAAATGCAGTTATACATTCAGGTGCAAAACCAGTTTTCGTCGATGTGAAAGAAAATACATATTGTATTAATGAGTCTTTAATTAAACGAAAAATTACAAATAAGACAAAAGCTATAATCGTTGTTCATCTTTATGGCCATCCATGTGATATGAAAAAAATATTAAAAATTGTAAAAAAGAAAAATATCAAGGTTATTGAGGACTGTGCAGAAGCTCTGGGCTCTTATATCGACAAAAAACATGTTGGACATTTTGGAGATATTTCAACTTTTAGTTTTTTTGGTAATAAAATGATAACTACAGGCGAAGGTGGCATGATTGGTTTTAACTCAAAATTTCATAAAGATAGAGCCGAGATATTAAGAGATCATGGAATGTCAAAAAAATTAAAGTATTGGCATGAAGAAGTTGGATTTAATTTCAGGCTAACAAATATTCAAAGCGCAATAGGATGTGCTCAAATGGAGAGGATTAAGTGGTTTATCAAAAACAAGTTAAATCTTGTTAAAAATTACAATTCGAAACTTAAAAAATTAAATTTTCTTACACTCCCTGGTGAATATGGTTTAGTTAAAAATTCTTACTGGCTTTATACAATAAAGTTAAATGATAATTTATCAAAATATAAGAATAGAATTATTAAAGAATTAAACTTTTATGGAATCGAGGCAAGACAAATTTTTTTTCCAATGAATTTAATGAAGCCATACCAAAAATATTTAAATAAAAAAGATAAATTTCCTGTCTCATTAAAATTATTTAATAACTCAATCAGTCTACCCAGTGCTTATGATGTAAAAAAATCTGATATAAATAAAATTTATAAATTTCTGTCTAAATTTAAAAATACACTAATGATACAAAAAAAATATTTATGAAGATTTACTCATTCACTTTTGCAAGAGAGGGATCTAAAGGAATTAAAAATAAAAACCTAATTAAATTTAATAATAAATCTCTTATTTATTGGGCAATCAATGATTGTATTAAAAGTAAACTTATTAATAAAAGTTTTGTATCAACAGACTCAGATAAAATTGCTAAAGAAGCTTTTAAAGCTGGGGCAGTTATACCCTTTAAAAGACCAAAAAAATTATCAACCAGTTCAAGCCCCGAATATTTATCTTGGAAGCATGCCATGGAATTTCTAAAAAAAAAAAACGATCTACCAGATGTTTTTGTATCTGTACCTTGCACATCGCCCCTTAGATCCAGCAAAGATCTAGATAATATGATATCTTTTTTTTTAAAAAAAAAACCTGATTTTCTTGTGGGTGTTTCCGAATCAGATAGAAGTCCATTTTTTAATATTTTTAAAATGAAAAAAAATAATAAAATAGAAATATTTTCTAAACCAAAAAAAAAATTTTTAGACGTCAAGATTCTCCCAAAACTTATGATTTAACTACATTTGCTTTTATTTCAAAACCCAAGTATATCATGAAATCTAAAGATTTTTACTCAGGCAGTGTAATTGGTTTTAAAGTAGATAAAAAAAGATCAATTGATATAGATACAATTCAAGATCTTAAATATGCTGAATACTTAAAAAAATATTATGGAATTAAAAAATAAATTTATTATTTTAACAGGAAGCAAAGGTCTTATTGGGAAAGCTATTTTGAAAGAACTAAAAAAAAAAAATAAGATCATATCAATAGATAAAAAAAAATAATCAAACAAAAAAATGTTGATCATTATATTTGCGATTTAGGAAATAGAAATCAAAGAAAAATAGTGTCTCAAAAAATTCAAAGAAAATATAAGAAAATTGATATTTTAATAAACTGCGCAGGTGTTGTTTCAGATTTCTTAACAGAAAATATCACAGATATAAACAAACAAAATTCTCAAGTTTGGGATAAATTTATGGAAATTAATCTAACAAGTATTTTTGATTTAATTTGTAAATTTAAAATTAACTTAGAAAAATCAAATAACCCGTCAATTATTAACATTTCCTCAATATATGCCACTTATTATCCAGACTGGGAAATGTATAAAAACACGAAAGTTCAAAATATATTGTCTTACAGCGTATCTAAAGGTGGTTTATTAAATTTAACAAAATGGCTTGCGACATATTTAGCTCCAAAAATTAGAATCAATGCTATATCACCAGGCGGCATTAAAAGAAAGCAATCCAAAATTTTTATTAAAAATTATATAAAAAAAACTCCATTGAAAAGAATGTGTAGCACAAAGGATGTCGTCAATTGTGTTAAATTTTTATCTAGCGAAAATTCTGGCTATATTACCGGACAAAATATTGTTATCGATGGTGGTTTTACATTAGCTTAAATTACAATGAAAATTTAAAATATGAAAATTTCTTTAGGTAGTAAAATATTTAAAGGCCCATGGGGTGGTGGAAACAATTTTGTAAAAAATCTTTCGAATTATTTAAAAAAAAAACAATGCTCAGTCCATTTTGACTTGAATGAAAAAGATCTTGATTTAATTTTACTTACAGATCCGAGAAAAGAAAGCCAGAGTGCGTGTTATAATCATATTGATATTTATAATTATATTAACAAAGTAAATAGTAATGTCTTAGTAGTGCATCGAATTAACGAATGCGATGAGCGTAAAAATACAAAAAATGTTAACAAACAGATAATAAATGCTAATCAATTTAGTGATTTTTCAATTTTTATAAGTGGATGGCTTAAAAATTTATACACAAAATATAAAAATTTTCCAAATTCAAAAATAATTTATAATGGAGCAAATTTAGATTTTTTTTTTAATAAATCAAGAAATATAGAAAAAAATGAAAAATTTAAATTAGTTACTCATCATTGGAGTAATAGTAAGAATAAAGGTTTTCATATTTATAAAATGATAGATGAAAAACTGGATAACGAAGAATTTAATAAAAAGATTATGTTTACTATTATAGGAAATATTCCAAAAGATATGCAATTTAAAAATATAAAACATATCAAACCACTTTTTGATAAAGATTTGGGAGACGCTCTTCGAAATAATCATGCCTATATAACCGCCTCTACCAATGAGCCAGGAGGAAATCATCAAAACGAGGGTATTAACTGTGGATTACCTGCCTTGTATATTAATAGTGGTTGTATGAAAGAGTATTGTGAAGGCTTTGGTATAGAATACAACAAAAATAATCTTTTTAACAAAATTTTTGAAATGATAGAAAACTATGATGTTTTGAATAAACAAACATTTAACTATAGTTTAAATCAAAGCAGTATGTGTGCGCAATATTTTGAGGTTTTTACTAAATTATTTAATAATAAACATAATGTAATCCATAATAGAAACTGGCCAAAAATTAAAAAATTTGAATTGTTTAAAAACAAAATAAGGAAAATAATAAATTGAAAATCGCAATCATAGGAGCTGGCTTATTTGGTTGTTCAATTGCAATAAAAATTAAAGAAAAATACAAAAAATATAAAGTTACTATATTTGAAAAAAACTCAAAGATTCTTTATTCTGCCAGCGGTAAAAATCAGTTTAGATGTCACATGGGATATCACTATCCAAGATCGACAAAGACAATTAGTGAATGTAAAAGCAGCACCTATCAGTTTGAAAAATACTACAAAGATTGTTTTATAGATAGTGAAAATTACTACGCAATTTCTAATAAAAATTCAAAAGTTTCTTTCAATGAATATCTTGATATTTTGGAAAAAAACAAACTTCCATTTAAAATTCAACCAAATAAAATTTTTAATTACAAAAATATTGAGGCATCAATATCTGTTAAAGAAAAAATTATAGATATAAATAAGGTAAGAAAAGCCACACAAAATTACTTTAAGAAATTCAAAATAAATCTAAAATTAAATTATAAGATTGATCTAACAAAATCTTTTTTAAACAATTACGATATTGTATATCTTGCAACATATGATAACAACAATAACAACACCAAAAATCTTATAACAAAAAAAGAAAAATATTTTTATCAACTCGTTGAAAAAATAATCGTCAAAACCCCAAAACCTTTTCATAAGTTTAGTGCGGTTGTATTAGATGGACCTTTTATGTGTATAGATCCTTATAGTCTAAAAGGACACTCAATATTGGGAAATGTAAAGAAATCTATATTGTTACAAAAAAATCAAGTCTTCAATAATATTTATGATACTAATCTCTCTCAACTTAATAAATATTTAATAAAATATAAATCAAATTCAAAATTCAAAAATATAATTGAACATATGTCAAAATATTTTAATTACACTGAAAATATTAAATATTATGGCTCTTTTTATGTAATAAGGTGTACAAGAAAAAATAAAAATGACGAAAGATTAACAAAAATAACTAATAATAATAATTTAATACAAGTTTTTTCTGGCAAATGGGTAAATTGCTTTAATACAGCCTCAAAAGTTTTAAAGTTTTTATGAAAAAAAAAATTTTACTTTTTGGATATGGAAAATGGGGAAAAAGAATACTTCCAAGTTTAAAGAAAATATTTAGTGTAACTAAAATTTTAAGAAGTGAAGATAGCTATGAAGTTTTATCTGATCAGAGTATTTCATGGGGATTTGTGGCAACCCCTACAAATACACATTATCAAATTACTAAAAGATTGCTTACCAAAAAATTAAATGTATTTTGTGAAAAACCTTTATCGAGTAATTTCAAAAATTCAAAAAAACTAATTGATTTTTCCAAAAAACAAAAAAGAAAATTATATATAAGTGATATAGAGATTTTCAAAAATAAAAAAATAATCCTCAAAAAAAAAAATTTTATAATTAGAAAAAAAAAGTCAAATATGAAAATTAATGAAATACCTGATTCACTGGTTTATCATGACTTTTATATTTTGTTTTCTCATTTAAAAAATAAAAAACTCAAATATAAAGATATATTTATTGGCTATAAAATTTTAAAATTTAAGATAATAGCAGGTAGGAATATTTTTTGTTTTGTTTATGATATAAACTCAAAATATCTTGTTCACAGAATTAATAATTGTAATTATAATACTAAATTAAATTATTTGCCCAAAATGTTCCAAAAAATTTCAAATGGAAAGGTAAATTACTCTTTAAATCATTCAAGATCTTTGTTTGCGTCCAAAAATACTGATAGACTAAAAAGATATATTTTAAAAAACACTAAAAATTAAATCATGGATAAACAAAAATCAAAACATGCTATTCTAGGTATAAATGTTAGTCATAACGCGAGTGCTGCTCTAATGGTAGAAAATGAAATTGTTGCTTGTTTTCAAGAGGAGCGATTAACAAATAAAAAAAGTTTTTTTGGATACCCAAAAAAATCTATTGATTGTTGTCTTAATTATGCAAATGATTTGAATACTGTTATAAAAAAAGCGGTATTTACAACAAAGCAATTACCATTGTTTGCTCTAAAGTTTCCAATTGGTCATTTTTTTAATATTGAAGATTTTATTAATTTTTATGGTGAAAATTATTACGGAAAAAAATTATCAGGTTTATCAACAAAAAACTATTTAAATTATCTTGAGAAAGACAAAAGAAATAAAATTGATTTATATCTTCCAATTAAAAGGATCGATAGAAAAAGTTATTTTAATTTCAACAAAACATTAGAGATAAAAAAGAAATATTTTAAAAAACAAACAAATAATAAAATTGAAGATATTAAATTTTTAGACCATCATAGCTGTCACGTTGCTTACGCTTTTTATTCAGCAAAAAAAAGACTGAAAAATTCAGCTATAGTTACACTGGATAGCGAGGGTGATGGTTTAAATCAAACTGTTTGGATAAGTGATGATAAATATAATATTAGAAAAATATCTGAAAGTTCACAATGCGATATAGCAAGAATTTATAAATTAACAACGCTTGCTTTAAAAATGAAACCCGATGAACATGAATATAAAGTAATGGGTATGGCGCCCTATGCAAAAAACTCTTTTTCTCAAAATGTTTTTAATAAAACTTATAAAAATTTACTGAAAGTAAGTGGAACCAACATTAAGCATTATAAAAGACCAAAAGATTTATTTAAATATATTTTAAATATGACCAATGGAGAAAGGTTTGATAATATTGCTGGTGGTGTACAGATTTTTGTTGAAGAAATTGTAAAAAAATTATTTTTAAATATTCATAAAAAATACAAAGTAAAGAATTTTTACTTATCAGGTGGAGTTTCTATGAATATTAAAATGAACAAAATTCTTAAAGATTTAAAATTTGTAAAAAATTTAATTGTCCAACCTTCAGGAGGTGATGAGTCGTTATCCATGGGAGGATGTTTTTTGACCCAAAAAAAATATTCTAAACCAATTAATAATATCTATTTGGGAAGAGACTTATTTGATGGATATAGTGAAAAAAAATTTCTAAAAGTTCTAAGAAAAAATAAAAATCTAAAATTAATTAAAAATTTTTCTAATGCAAAAGTTGCCAAATTATTGTCAAGTGGAAACATAATAGCTGTAGCTAGAGGAAGAGAGGAATTCGGTGCAAGGGCACTTGGCAATAGAAGTATTCTTGCAGATCCATCGAATGTTGATGCTATACAAATAATAAACGATTCTATAAAAAATAGAGATTTTTGGATGCCTTTTGCAATTACCATCATGGATAAATATCAAAAACAATATTTGATTAATAATAAAAACAATATTTCTGAATATATGACCATAGGATTTGATTCTAATATTAATAAATACAAAAATATTATAGCAGGCACACATAGATATGATAAATCTGTTAGACCTCAAATACTAACAAGAAAATCTAATGAAAATTATTATTCCTTAATAAAAAACTTTTATAAATATAAAAAAATTCCCGCACTTTTAAATACTAGTTTAAATTTACACGGTTATCCACTTGCATCGACAATTAAGGAAGTTTTAAGCACATTTATTAATTCAAAACTAAAATATTTATATGTTAACGATTATTATTTAATAGTAAAAAAGAAAATATGAAAAATTCAATTTTCAGATGTAGTAAATGCGTAATGATTTCAACAAGACCAAGACTGTTTTTTGACAAAAATAATATTTGTAGCGCCTGTCAATGGAGTGAGGAAAAAAAAAAAAATAAATTGGAAATTACGAGAGAAAAAATTAATTAAACTCTTAAATAAACATAGGTTACGAAGTAGAAATAACAATTTTAATTGTTTAGTACCATGTAGTGGTGGAAAAGATGGCTCATATGTGGCCTATAAGTTAAAATATAAATATAAAATGAAACCTTTGTGTATAACTGTAAATCCACATTTACCAACCAATGTTGGAAAAAAAAATTTAGAAAATTTTATTAAAAGCGGATATGATCATATAACAATCAATCCTGATTACGAACTAATGAGGCTTCTAAATAAATATGGATTTGAGTATGCTGGTTTTCCATATTTTGGTTGGTTAGTTGCTATTCAAACAGCAGTTGTGAAAACTGCTTTAGATTTAAACATAAACCTAGTTTTTTACGGTGAGGATGGTGAATTAGAGTATGGAGGTCAGTCAAGAACAATGACCAATCATATATTTAAAGTTGATTACCAGAAAGAAATTTATACAGAAAATCATTATGAAAGAATTTTAAAAAAAATTAAAAATAAAAAAAAATATAATTTTTATTATTTTACTTTTGAAAATAAAAAATCTAATAAACTTAAAAATCTGGAATTAACACACTGGTCATCATACGAAAATTGGGACCCTTATAGAAATTATGTAATCGCGAAAAAATATTGTAATTTAACAGAATCTAAGTTGAATAATGTAGGCACATTTACAAATTTTGCGCAAAATGACCAAGCTCTGGTGGCCCTACATACCTACATGATGTTTTTAAAGTTTGGATTTGGAAGAGCCTCAGCTGATGCTGCCATTGAAGTAAGGAGAGGAGCAATGAATAGAAGTCAAGCAATTAATCTTGTTAATTTATATGATGGGTTGTACCCAGAAGAATTTGAGGAATTATATTTAGATTACTATAAAATTTCAAAAGCAAAATTTCATAAAATACTCGATAAATTTGCAAACAAAACAATTTTAAAAAAAAAAAGATAAAAAGTGGATTTTAAAGGGATTAATTGATTGAAAAAAAAAATTACCATAATTGATTATGGAGCGGGAAATATTTTATCTTTGGAAAAAGCAATAAAGTATATTGGATATAAAGCTATAATTTCGAGCTCTTATAACATCATTTCAAAGTCTGATTTACTTTTTCTCCCAGGAGTTGGTGCCTTTCCTCAAGCTATGAATTCTTTAAAAAAACTTAATTTGATAGAGGGACTTAAAAAAGAATTACAAAATAATAAAAAAATACTTGGTATCTGCTTAGGTATGCAATTGCTTTGTAAAATAGGAACGGAAATTAAGGTGTCAAAAGGTCTATCAGTTATTGATGCAAAAGTTGAAAAATTAAAACAAATTAAAAAAATACGTTTACCACATATAGGCTTTAATAAGTTACATAAATATAAAGCTGGTATATTGTTGAAAAATATTGATCCTCAAAGCTATTTTTATTTTAATCATACTTATGCAGTAAAAAAGATTAGTAATGGAAATGTAGTATTTACAGAATATGGCGAGAAATTTGTTTCTCTTTATGAAAATAAAAATATATTTGCAACACAATTTCACCCAGAAAAGAGCCAATTAGCAGGATTAGAAGTAATTAAAAATTTCATTGAGTCATAAATATGAATAAAGTTGCAAAAAGAATTATATTTAGTCTTTTATATTCTGATAATAATTTTTTTTTAAGTAGAAATTTTACGCTACAAAAAGTGGGTGATATATCTTGGTTAAAAAAAAATTATGATTTCATTAAACTTTTATTCTCCGTTGATGAATTAATTATATTGAATGTTGATAGAAAAAAAAAAGAAATATCCAGACTAGCTGAATGCTTAAAAGAAATTTCAGAGGAATGTTTTATACCAATAAGCGCGGGTGGTGGTATTAGATCTATTAATGAAGCAAAAATTCTTTTTCGATCAGGTGCCGATAAGATAATTTTTAACACAAATCTAATAAAAAATAAAAATTTAATTTATCAAGTCTCCAGAATTTATGGTGCCCAAAGCATTGTTGCTAGTATAGATGTAAAAAAAGAAAATAAGAAATATATAATTTATCAAAATAATGGTCAAAGAAATACAAAAATAGATTTAAAAAAATATATTTTAGAAATTCAAAAACTTCCAGTTGGAGAGATTTTGCTAAATTCAATAGACAGAGATGGTACAGGATTTGGTTTGGACCTAAATTTATTAAAATTTGTTAAAGATTTAAAAAAACCTCTTATTATTTCTGGAGGTCTTGGAAAAAGAGAGCATTTTTATCAAGGTTTTAAAAATAATAATATTGATGCAATTTCAACAGCAAATATATTAAACTTTTTGGGGTCAGCCTTGTATGATGTAAGAATGTTTTTGTTATCAAAAAAAATAAATATGCCAAAATGGAATAAAAATTTTTTATAATTTATGTTACAAAAAAAAATAGCATTTATAATTTCAAAAAGAATGTATATTAAATTTTTCTCAAATTTAATTTTGCATTTCGAAAAGAAAAAATATGATATATATTTACTTTTCGATTACACTCAATCAAGAGAAAAAGGAAAATGGCGAGAATTTCCGCATTTAGAGGTATATCATTCGTATTCTCAAAATATAAAAAAAATAATATTTAATAATTTTTCTGATCTTGAAAATTTGATAAATTTCAATGCAATTGAAATTGTAATTTCTCTCGTAAATCCAAGTTTTTATAATCTGGAAAAAAAAAATATTAGTAGAACCAAATGGGTTATACTTCAAAATGGATTTGATATCTTTTATCATTCAAAAACAATTAATAATTCAGACTTTATATTTATGTATAGTGAATTCTTTAAGGAAAAATTGGATTATTTTTGTAAAAAAGACAAAATAAAATTAAAAAAAGAAAATGTTCATGTTGTTGGCAACCCACAATTTGACAATATAAATTTTAATAAAAACAAATTGATTACAAAATTTAATCTCACTCCAAAAAAAATTCTAACTTTTCTGCCATGGGGAGCTGGTAATTTATATAGATACGAGAATCAAATAAAAAATTTTATTGGTAAATATGTATTTTGTTTGCCTTACAATGATGGAAAATTTTATTATTTTAGAAAATTATTTTTCAAATTATGCTCTAAGTTTGTATTTAATGAAATTGAAATTATAAAAAAAATTTCTAAATATTGTAAAGAAAATAATTATCATTTTTTAATAAAGAGTAGATCAAAAAAAATAATCGATAGCGAATATCAAAAATATTGTGATCTTATTTTGTATGACGATGAAATCATTGATAGCACTATTAAACAGGTACTGTATATGTCAGATTACGTTATATCTGCAGCCTCTACAGCTGTAGGAGAGTCTGTTTTTTTTAATTGTAAAACAATAAATATTTTTAATAATATTTTCAAATATGATGATGATATACTAATAGAATCTAGTTCAAACAATTATTTTGATAATGATGGATCTTGTAAAAAAATTGATATTAAAGAATTAAAAAATAAGAATTTAGATATTCTGTTTAATTTTGAATTTTCCGAAAATTCATGCTTAGAATATAGTGAACATTTTTATGATTATCATAGAAAACAAAATACTTGTGAGAAAATTGAAAAAATATTATTTAATAAAACCTTGAAGAGCAATGTATAATAAATTCGATAATTTAAATTTTGATTTAACAAAATTAAAAAAAAAAATAGAAAATGAAAAAATTAAGAAAAAATCATTTATTCCAAATATATTTAAAAAATATTTTGATGGATTTTTAATTTATATTGGCATTTATAGAAAATTAATTAACAGTGGTTTAGTAGATAGTTGGTTTATTGAATTTAATTATTTTTGGAAAAAATACTTAGATGGTAGGCCACTTTATTTTAATGACTTTTTTTATTTGTTAGGAGTCTACAGACAAAAATTTCAAAATATTATAGTTAAAGACAATCCTGATCAAAAAACATTTTTAGAACCATGGCAAAACAGTGAGTCTTTATACCTATTATTTGGAGCAGTAAGAAAATATGCCTACGAACCTTTTTCCTTTTTTAATGTTGACAAATATTTAAATAATGGTTCAAAATTTTTGGAATATGGATGTGGAATAGCTCCTATAAGTTCCTCAATTTTAAATTATTCCTCAAAAAAAACTGATATATATTATGCTGATATATTACAGATAAATAGTATTTACGCACAGTATAGATTAAAGGGTAGAGCTAAATTTGTTGAGTTAACTCCACTTAAATATGATCTTAACTTACCAAATGATTTTGATGTCATTACTATTAGAACAGTTTTAGAGCATCTAACAGATCCTCTAGATTGTATAAAATATTTAACTAGTATTTTAAAAAAAGACGGATTATTGATATTGGATTATGTCATTTCCGAGGGAAAAGGACTTGATACAATTGAGTCATTGAATCAAAGAAATCAAGTAATTAAATTTATTGATGAAAATTTTCTTGTCATAGAAGGAAGTTTAAATTATGACAAAACAATTAATATAGCGGTAGCAAAAAAAAATAAATAAAATTAAATAATTTTAATATGAGCAAATCAGCATTAATTACAGGAGTATCGGGTCAAGATGGAGCTTACTTAGCTGAACATTTATTAAAAAAAGGATATAGAGTTATTGGAGGAGACAGAAGGGCAGCAAGCAACTCATTTTGGAGATTAAAAAAATTAAATATTTTAAAAAAAATTGAGATAATAAATCTAGATGTTTGTGAATTTTCGAATGTTTTACATGTTGTTAAGAAATATAAACCAAGCGAAATATATAATTTAGCAGCACAATCTTTTGTTGGGTCATCTTTTGAATTACCTTTAGTTACCTCAGATAGTACCGCAATAGGAACAACAAGATTACTTGACGCGATTAAAAATTTTTCAAATAAAACAAAATTTTATCAAGCATCAAGTTCTGAAATGTTTGGCAAAGTTGCAGAAACGCCTCAAAACGAAAAAACAGTTTTTTATCCAAGAAGCCCATATGCTGTTTCCAAAGTTTACGCTCATATGATGGCAATAAACTACAGAGAATCTTATAATTTACACTGTAGCTGTGGAATTTTATTTAACCATGAGTCCCCTCTAAGAGGCGAAAACTTTGTAACAAGAAAGATTACTCTTGCATTATCTAGAATTGTTTCTGGTCTTCAGAAAACTTTAGAAATTGGTAATTTAGATGCTAAAAGAGATTGGGGATATGCAGCAGATTATGTTGAGGCAATGCATCTAATGTTGCAACAAAAAAAACCAGATGATTACGTGATTTCAACAGGTCAAACAAACTCTGTTAGAACTTTTATTGAAAAAGCATGTGAAATATTAGATATTAAAATTGCATGGAAAGGCAAAGGATCAAAAGAAGTTGGTATTAACATCAGAAATAATAAACCAATAATCAGAGTCAATCCTAAATTTTATAGACCTGCGGAGGTTGAACATCTGCTTGGAGATTCTTCTAAAGCAAAAAAGAAACTTTCATGGAGACCAAAACATGATTTTGATCAACTTATCGAAATAATGTTAAAATCAGAACTAGATAGTATAAAAAATCCTGAGTGATTAATATTGCATTTAAAAAATATTCTAAATTTATTATAAAATCCGATAATTCCTCATGGGTTCTCGATGAACTTAAAAAAGAAATTTCTGATATTTTAAATAATAAATATAAATTTATAAATTCTAATTTATATAATTTTATTGATTACCAACACATTTTTTTTATTAATAAATATGAACTTGCAAAATTACCAAATAAAAATTTAAAGATTGCAGCTAGTTATTTTCATACTGAAAAAAATAAAAAAAAGGAAAATAAAAAAATTTTAAATCAAATAATCAATGACGATCGTATTAAATGTATACAGGTAACTAATAATCAAACAAAAAATTTTCTTATTAAAAAAGGTGTGAAGAGAGAAAATATATTTAAAATTCCAATTGGGATACAAATAGAAAAGTTTAAATTTATATCACTAGAAAAAAAAAAATTAATTAAAAAAAAAAATAAGCTTAAAGATTATTTAGTTATAGGCTCATTTCAAAAAGATGGAAAAAATTGGGGAGAGGGAAATGAACCAAAGATGGTTAAGGGTCCTGATATACTAGTAAAATTATTAAAAAAATTAAAAAAAAAATATAAAATTCATGTTGTTTTAACTGGACCAGCCCGAGGTTATGTAATTAATAATTTGAAAAAATTAAAAATTTCTTACGAACATCATTTTCTTAAAAAGTATGACGATATTATAAAATATTATTCGTTAATTGATGCTTATGTTGTTACATCTAGAGAGGAAGGAGGACCCAGATCAATATTAGAGTCTATGGCAAGTGGCGTTTTAATATATTCTACTAAAGTAGGTCAAGCTAAGGAAATAATCAGAAATAATTCAAATGGATATTTGTATGAAATAAAAAATCTTGATCAATTATCTAAAAAAATTATAAAAAATCATCTTAATGATAATAGAAAAATTAAATTAATTAAAAATGCAAGATTGACCGCTATAAAGTATTCTCACAAGAAAATGAAATATAAATGGTATAAATTTTTTGAAAAATTGAGTAAATAAAATGCTATATTTGATAAAATCATTCTTAAGAGATTTAAAAAATTTCTATTTTCCTAAAAAGCATCCTTTTGGCGAAAAGATTTTAGCCGATAAGGAATATTATATTTCAAAGCATCTTGAAGCCAAAAATAAAATTTATGTTGAAATAGATAATTTTGAAAAAATAACTAGTTTTAAAATTGAAAAGGATTGGTTAGATAATCTTGCTCTGCATACCCAAGTTGTTAAAAAAAAAAGTGAAATAAATTATCAACATGGTAGAATACTTTATTCGGCATTGAGAAAGTACATTAAAAAAAATAAAATTAAATTTTTAAATGTTTTAGAAATAGGTACAGCACTCGGTTATTCATCGATATGTATGTCAAAAGCAATAAACGATAGTAAAGCTTTAGGAAATATTGTCTCATTAGATATTATATCTGGAAAAAATAAAATTTATTGGAATTGTATTGATGACCACCAAGGTCCAAAAACAAGGGATGAACTTCTTTCAACTTGGAAAGAAGAATTAAAAAATATTAGTTTTTTGACTGGACCGAGCTCTTTTACACTAAAAAAGTTTAAAAAAGATAGGATTAATTTCGCATATATAGATGGTATGCATGACTATTTAAATGTAAATAAAGAATTTAATTTTATATCCTCTAGACAAATTTCCGGGGATATAGTCATTTTGGATGATGTAAATGAGAAGTTTCCTGAAGTTATAAAGTTTATAAAAGATCAAGAAAAACTCGCTATTTATAATGTTGAGAAAATAAAATCATCTGAAGATAGAGCGTACGCAATTTGTGAAAAAAAATGACCTATGTTAAAAATTTTATAAAATTTATTATAATAAACACGTTTTTAAAAAAATATATAACAGAAATACTAAATTTTTTATTAATTCCAAAAAATGTACTAAGATACAATAATTATATTAAAATAGATTACAAACTAAGTAAAAAAATTAATTTCGGTTCAAAAAAAGCAAATAATTTTTTTATAAACAAAATAAAGAATTCTAGAAAATATTTTGAATATGGAGCTGGCAGTTCAACATTGCTAGCAGAAAAATTATTAAAAATATATTTAAGTGTTGAAAGTGACTATCACTTTGGTAAATTTTTAAAAAAAAAATATAAATTAAAAATATCAATTAAAAATTTTGGCCCAGTTAGTTTTTATTCATGGCCAATATTTGCAAGTTTGAGAAAATACAACTTAATTAAAAAGGTAAATAAATATACATCATCTATAAATGAGTTTAGTAAAAAAAATGGGTTCCCAGACTTAATATTAATAGATGGAAGATGTAGAGTTTTGTGTGCTTTAATGATTCATCGATGCTTGTTAAAATTTAAAAAAAAAAAATTTACTATTATTATTGACGATTTTAAAAATAGAAAACATTACTCTGAAATAAAATCATTCTTTTTTGTAAATCTAATAGGAAGATTTGGTGTAATAAACAAAATTAAAAAAATTAATACTTCTAAACTTATAAATAAGTATAAATATGACTTTAGATAAAAAAACAAAAAATCTAGCTTTTACAATAGCCTATGGGCCTAAGAGGTTCAAAGATATGGCAACAACTTTAAAAAAATCCTTTAAATTTTGGAACCCCAACATTGATTTTAAGATTTTTGGCGAGGAATCAATAACTCCAATGTCTGAAATTAAAAAAAAAAAATTTTATCCAAAAGATTTTAAGCGGCCAAAATTAGAGATTCTATCTAAACTTAAAGATCCAAATATTAACTATATGTTTATTGATGCTGATGCAGTAGTAGAAAACAATCTATCAAAATATTTTCAGATGATTCATGAAGATAAATTAATAATTGAATATAAATATAACAATAGTGGATATTGGTCGAATATTAAGAATTTAAATTTTGTAGAAACATGTAAAAAAGCTGGTTTAGAAAATTTATTGCCTTATAGCATCAATAGTGGAATAATTATGTGGAGAGGATATAAATCATGCTTTGAATTATCTCTAGAATATATTTTGAAATATGATCTATATGATAAAAAAGGATTGTCAGGTGATGAGTATTATCTATGTGCGGCTATTCAAAAATGTAAAACCCAAATAGAGCCAATTAATTATTCAAAGATAAAAATATGCAAACTGTGGAATGAGACTTTTACAGTAAAGAAAAATAAGGTTTATGTGCAAAACTTAAATCAAAGTAATTTTGACATCATTCATTACGGAAATCACAATTATTTTAATCTAAAAGTTTTAAAAATATTAAAAAAGTATAATCCAGACTTAAAAGTTAATGCCTACTATTATTTCAAAATTTTAATAAATAAAATAAAAAAAACTTTTAAAAAAATTATTAAATTGAACTTAACGGATGAAAAAATTTAATAAAATCGATTTACGCCTAAATAAAAAACCAAAAATTAGTGTAATTCTATCCTTCTTTAATAATAATGAAACATTAGAATTATCTATAAAAAGTATTATTAATCAATCTTATAAAAATTTTGAACTAATCCTGATCTCAGATGGATCAAATGATTTATCAAATAAAATAGTTCAAAAATTCTTAATTAAAAAAAACAACATATTATATTTAAGATCTAGAGTTAATATGGGTCTTACCAAAATGCTAAACGTAGGTATTAAATATTCAAGAGGTGATTTTATAGCTCGTCAAGATGCTGATGATTTTAGTTTTTCTTCTAGATTTAAAAAACAACTTGATTACTTTGAAAAAAATAATGATGTTGATATTTTAGGCTCAAACGCTGTTTATATTATTAAAAACAAAAAACAAATTATAAAAATGCCAGAAAAAGATATTAATATTAAACAAGGCCTTCCATATAAAAATACTATAATTCACCCAACAGTTATGATGAGAAAAAAAATTTTCAATAAAAATATTTTTTACAACGAGAATTATTTAAGGTGTCAAGATTATGAGTTATGGCTAAGAGTTAAGAACAAAGTAAAGTTTTATAATATTCAAAAAAATTTAGTAAAAAGAATTGTTAATCCTAAAAACTTTAAAATCAAGGATCTTATTTTAAGTTCGAAAGCAAGATTTACACATTGTAGTTTGTTTTTAAGTTCTATTCTATTTGGAGTTGATCTTTCTAAGTTTATTCTAAAAAGAATTTTCTTTACTTTTAAACTTTAAATATTTTATTTATTTTTTTTGTATAATTAACAATTGAGAAGTTTTCCAAAACGTTTTTTTTTGCGTTATAACTATGTTTATTCAATAATTTTCTATTTTTTTCGTAATATTTAATTTTATCAATAAATTTTTTCGGATCTTGATCATTGATAATAAATCCACATCTTAATTTATTGTTATTAATGACTTTTTTAATATCACCCACGTCATTACTTATTACTGGTATACCTAAGTTAAGTGCTTCTATTATAGATAAAGGCAATGACTCATATTTTGATGTACATATTAAAATATCAAATTTTTTCATTATTTTTTCAGGATTATATATATTTTTATACCAATTAATTTTTTGTTTAATTGGTTTTAAAGAATCTAAATTATTATTAAAATATTTTTTTTGTGAATCCCATAAATTGCCAATAAGATGAAATTTAATTTTTTTAGATTTTATTGATTTAACTATATCAATAAATAATTCAATATTTTTATCAGGATTTATATTAGCAACCATTCCTATATTTAATATATTATTAGTTTTTTTTCTTATTTTAATTCTAATTGGTAAAACTGAAGATCTTAATAAAATTTTTTTTGATTTTTGAAAAATATATTTATAGTAGTCTTGAGATTTCTCAGATGCAAAAAAAACTGTTTGCAAGTTTCGAGATAAAGCAAAAATTAGAAACTTACTAAACTTATTCAATTTTGTGTCGTGAACATGAAAAAAAATATTTTTTTTTAAAATTACCGATATCAATAAGCTTTTTAAATTTGAGGTTCCGCCAGGCAAATAAACACTATTAAAACTAAGAAGTTTTTTTCTTATTTCAATACTTTCTTTAATAAAATTTAAAAAGTATCTCAATATATTTCTTTTAGACAAATATTGAATATCAATTTCTTCGATTTTTATAAGCGATGGATCTAAAAATTTTGATATGATTTTTTTTGAACCTAAGGGTAAGATTAAATGATATTTTTTAACATTCTTATTTTTAATTAATTGATTTAATAGATTTATAAGCTGTTTTTGAGGCCCACCTAGCCGCATATCTTCCATTATTATTGCTACTCTGTTCATATGATCAAATTTTAGTCAAATATTTAAGTTTAATAATAGAGCTAGATTAAAAAACTACAGTATTTGATATAAAAAATATATATATAATTTCTCTTAATTAAAATGAATTTAAATAAATTAACCATAAGCCTTCACTTTGGAAAAAAAGAGAATTATGTTTTTTTGCAAAATTTTCTCAAATCTTTCTTAATTTGTAATAAATATCCAAAAATCCAAATCATTATAACAGAAACTAGTGGAGACAAAAATATAAGAAGATGGTTAAAAAGTATTAATTTTAATAAATCCTTTATTAATTTTGATGGATCAAAGACTAATATAAAAAAAAATAAAAAAACAAATGCTAAATTAAAATTAGTTTTTCCAAAAAGGATAATAAAAGGTAGAGAAGTACCTTACATGAAATGTTATATAAATACTGCATATGCAAAAGATAACTCAAATAATTATTTTGTTTTTCTTGCAGAGGATTGTCAATTTTTCGTTAAAGGAGATGTCATATCATTACTGATTAAAAGTTTAAAAAAAATTGGTAATAATAATAATCATATTAATTTTTGCCACTGGACCAAGTATAGGTATGATAAGGATAATAATAAAATAGATAATATTATAAAGATTGATAATAGATTATCCTTATTCAAGACAATTATGATCAAGGGTGATATTTTTTCTCTAACATCTAGAAAAATTTATAAAAAAATTGGAAAAATAAGAAGTCCAAAATCTTGGAAACCCAATACAATTAGTGAAAAATTATATAGAGGTGACTGTATTAGGCATCTAAACGAAAAATTTCAACAATTTAAGATAAATAGATTGTATCCCTCAATTGCACCAATAGTTAGTTTTGATAATGATTATCATAAATTTTTTAAGAATATTATTATCAAAGAAACAAAAAAAAATCCTAATTTTGTACTCTGTAAAATGTTAAGTGAAAAAGAATATAGTATAAAATTCAAAAACTCTAAAAAGAAACTTACAACAGCAGAAGATATTTATAAAATGAATCAATGGTTTAATTTTTTTAGAACAAAATTTTTCTTTGATAAGAAATTAAATAATTTTTTTAAAATTAAAAAAATTAATTAAATTTATTTAATCATGTACTATATAAGTTATATAATTTAAAAGTAATAGATTCTGTAACCATGCTTAATTTTCATTTTTAAATTCTTATCAACACCAACGGAAGTACAAGGTGATTTACTATAGAAACAATATGTATTTTTTGGTCTAAAGAATAAAATTTTATTATTTTCCTCAAATTTCTCTAAAATAATTTTTTTATTATTTTTCTCAAATGAATAAAATTTTGGCCAGGGATAATTATAATACATTTTGTTATAATTATTAGATATCCTAATACCTTGTTTACTTACAAGGGTAAAAACTGCTAAAAAAATTAAAAAATTTGTTAAATTGATTAATTTTTTTTTATCATATCTATAAAAATATTTCTTAACTAATAAACTAATAATCAAAGCTATAAATGAAATAATATATGAATAACCATATCGATAAATGGGTCCTTTTAAAAACCAAATTAATATACCAATAAAAATTATCGATAATATAAAAATGTAATTTTTAAACAATACTTGATTATTCCTAACTATTTTATTTTTTGGGTCAGATAGTTTGAGATATATAATTAATAGCATAATCATTAGTAGATATGGAATTAAAATTTCTAAAATTTCTAAAAATTGATTTTTAATCCAAAATTTAATCCAGTAAAAATTTTTTAAATAATCTTTGTAACCTAGAATTTTATCATTTTGATTTGACCAATCTTTTGCCCATGCCTCAGAACCTACAGAAACATCCAGTATATTTGATTCATATATAAAGTTTGTCCATTCAAAATTAAAACATGTAATTGGCATTGGGTAAATTAAACACCCAGAACTTAAAATATTTTTTGAAAACCACATAATAATAAAAATTGATATAATTAAAGTTTTCATATTTAAAAATTTAAAAAAACTGTCTTTAATGAGAAGCAAAGGTATTAACAATGAAGCTATTAAAAAAGTTTTATTTAAAAATACAAAAATTGAAAAAATATATATTAAGTAAAATACCTCAACCTTTTTTAAATTATTAATATTTTCTTTAAAATTAAGATACAAAGATAGAACAACAAAAAAAATAAAATGTCCTACTGCATCATTCCCATACTCACTATATCTGTTCATTTTAAAACAAACATAGATCAAAATTAATATTGAAAAAAATTTAGAAACAGAAATTATTTTTATATTTTGCATATTAGAGATCAAATTAAATATTGTGTAAGTAGCTATACAAGCTGCAGGCAAAACAATTCCATTAATTTTAAAAAAATAATTAAAATGTATACCACTTAAATATTGAAGTATTGAGATATGCCCAAATCTTTGGTGCAAGTTGCTTGCACCGATAATGATCTTATTTTCATTTAAAATATTTATATAAGGTAAATGATATAGACCAGCATCAGGTCTATAACTATTACTAAAAACTAAAAACAACGAGACCCCAAATGAGCAAATAATTAAGAAATATAAAAAATCTAAATTTTTATTTATATTTTTTACGAAATTTCTTTGAAAAATAAAAAATATGATAATTATTATTAAAAAAATGAGAGTATTAAACAAAATATCTAATTTAAAAAAAAAATTTGCCAATAACGCTATAAAAGACAAAAATATAATACCCAAAAGGCTAGTTAAAGAGTAAAAATAAAATGTTTTTTTTAAACTTATATTTAAAAACTTTAAAACTAAAGTACCAGAGGCGAAATGAAGAAAAACAGATAAAAGTGATGTTAGTAATAGATTAAACATTTATGAGATTAAGTATTATAATTCCAGTTTATAACGAAATAAATACCATAGAAACAATTATAAATAAAATTTTAAATGTAAAAATAAATAATAAAGAAATTATAATAGTAGATGATTTTTCTAAAGATGGAACTAGGGAAAAATTGCTAAGCTTAAAACAAAACAAAGAATTAAATATAATATTTCATGACAGAAATATGGGTAAAGGGGCATGTATAAAATCAGCTACTAAATATTTAAACGGCGATTATGTTGTTATACAAGACGCAGATCTTGAATATGACCCAAACGATCTGTTAAAGTTTTTAGACTTTGTGGAAAAAAAAGGAGCAAAGGTAGTATATGGTTCGCGGGTTCTAGGTAGAAAGAAATTGAATTTTAATTTTTTTGTAATATTTAGAATATTTGCTAACTTTTTTCTAACAAAAATATCAAATTTAAAAAACAATCAAAAATTAACCGATGCGCACACTTGTTACAAGTTTATATCAAAAAATATTTTTTTAAATCTTGATCTTAAACAAGATGATTTTTCTATTTGCCCAGAAATTACAACAAAAATATCAAAACTTAAAATTGATATATTTGAAATTCCTATTTCTTATAATGGTAGAAATTATTCTCAGGGAAAAAAAATTAAATTTAAAGATGGAATTATGGCATTAGTAACACTTATTAAGTATCGTTTTTTTACTTAGATTTTTTTAAGTAAATTAATAAAGAAAAATAAATTAAACTTGAAATTAAAAGTGAAATATAAAAGTTTCTTGTTAAAAGAAGTAAAACTATCGGCAATAATATCAAGCTCATTACACTTAAGAAGGCAATATTTTGATTAAAATATTTTAAAATGAGATGGTGTAGATGTTGATTATCACCTGAAAAAGGAGATTTTCTTTTAATTAATCTTTCAATACTTAATCTTACTGTATCTAATCCAGGTACAAAAAACGCTAAAAAGATTTCATCACAATAAAAATTTCCAAATTTATTATAATAATAAATATAGCAGGAGGCCAAAAAACAAGTAATAAAAGAGTTACCAGAATTACCAATAAAAACTTTATTTTTAAAATTAAAAAATAAAAATATTACCAATGATAGAATTAGTGTCATTACAGGTAAAGTGAATTTTCCAGTAATTAAAATGAGAAATATTAGCCAATAAATTATTGTTGTCCCATACAACCCATTAATTCCATCTATAAAATTTGAAGCGTTATAAAATAAAAAAATACAGAAAAGGGTGAAAAAAATTCCATAATTGCCAAGATCTACAAATAAACCAATATATTTAAAATGTAGTTCATTAAGAATTAAGTTTTGTTCAAAAGGAAAAAAAAATAAAAAAATTAAACAAAAAGCTAAAAATTTTCTATTTGGAGAAAGATTTTTTATATCGTCTAATCTTCCTAAAGAATAAAAACACAAAGAGGTTATAAAAACTATGATTAAGAATTTTTTTGAAAGATCATCTTCATTAATATAAGCAATTATAATTGACAGTAAAAATGGAACTAGACAAGCTAACCCACCAATATTGGAAACAGGATGTTTGTGAATTTTATTTGTATCTTTTGATGGATTATCATAAAACCCATATTTCTGTGAAATTTTTTTTGTTTGAATTAAAATAATTAATGTAAATGATGATATAAAAAGTGATAATATTAATATATTCATTAAATTTAAATGTTAAATATACATTATTTTAAACAATATTTTAATTTTATAAATAAGAACTATAAATTTGAGCAAATTATATATTTTTTGCCAATTTTTTTTTCTTTTAGCGTTATTGCAACAGTTATAGGAACTGCTGTATTAAATATATCAATTATAATTTTTGATGTTTTATTTCTTATTTTTTACTTTTTAAATAAAAATAAGATTATATTTAATTTTAATACAAAAATATTATTAGTAATATTACTTTTTTTAGTCTTAAATGTATTCTTTTCTAAAAATATTGAGTCTTCTATTCATGGTTTTTTTGGAATTTTAAAAAGTTTCATTTTTATTATTGGAGGATGTTTTCTTTTTAAACTAGATGAAAAATTTTTTTTAAAATTTTCTAAATTTGTTTTTATAATTTTTATTTTTGTATCAGCTGACACACTGATTCAGTATTTATTTGGAATAGATATATTTGGTTATGAAGTTTGGGGCGCACATGGCGGTAGATTGACAGGGCCATTTGGTGATGAATTGGTTGTTGGGTCTTTTTTGAGCAAAATATTATTTATTTCAATCATTTTTATTTTAATCAATTATAATAATAAAATCTATGATTTAATTTTTTTGTTAATTTCGATCACTATAATATTTCTTACAAATGAGAGATCTGCAGCCCTGATGACTTTATTATCTAGTTTAATTTATATTTTTTATAGATTTAAAAGTATAAAAATGAAAATATTATATTTCACATCTATTTTTTTAATAATAATGGGATTACTTGCAATCCCAAATTTAAAAGACAAATACATTACCAGTACATTAGGCCAGCTAGGTATTAAAGAGAGCAAATGGTTTAAGCATGAAAGTTTTTTGGATAGTCATTGGGGCGCACATTATCTTACATCCTTATCTATATTCAAAAATTATCCAATATTTGGATCCGGACTTAAGACGTTTAGATTTGAATGTCAAAAAGATGAATATAGTAATATTAATTCAGAAGCAGCGTATGCAAGATGCTCGACCCACCCCCATAATTTTTATTTAGAAATTTTATCTGATACAGGATTAATTGGTATCTTTTTTTTTATCAGTCTAATATTTTTTATATTAAAAAATATAATAAAAAAATTAATATCAAAAAAAACAATATTGAGTCCAGCTATATTCTCACTCTTTTTTTTGTTTTTTTGGCCAATTAAAACAACAGGATCTATTTTTAGTAGTTGGAATGGATATTTTTATATTTTGGCGTTAATAGTGATAATAAGTCAACTAAATTTAATTAAAATTAATGATTAGTGATTACTATGGTTTAACAATTTTAAATTTTCCTTTTGGTTTAATAGTTTCATTAATTATATTTGGTGGAATTATTCAAACAAGTAATTCATTTTTAAAATTTAAAAAAATACCTGTTACTAAAACAGTTAATATACTTTTTCCTTTTTTAATATTTTCTATGTTTATTTCAATTGTGAATTTAACTATTTATATCAATATTTCATTTGCACGAATTACAATTTATGTTTTTTTATTTTTTTTTCTCTACCAATTCTTCAGGTTTTATAAGAACTATAGATTTAAAAAAAATATTTTAAATAATTTTAAATTTAATTTTGTAGATATATTTATTGTTATTTTTCTTGCTTGTTATCTTGTAATATCATCACTACCAATAAGTGACGCTGATTCATTGAGTTATCATTCATCATTTGGATCATATTTGATTAAATATTCGAATACAGAATGGATGAAAAATACTAAATTTTTTCATCCTGATTTACTCTTATCTGGCACTTCTGAAATAATAAATTTTATAGGCTTGGTTTTATTAACTGATAATTATGGATCTTATATAAATTTTTTAAGTTTAATATTTATTTATTACATTTTTAAAACTAATTTCAAAAAAAAAAAAAATATCAAAATTGTTTTTTTGTTAATTCTATCTTCTCCAATTATACTACCAATGATTTTCTCCCAAAAGATTTATATTTTACCATCAATTATTTTATCAAGTATTATTTATTTTCTATTTATTGAAAAAAAATTTAGTAAAATAGAATTTTTTTTACTATTTTCGTCTTTGATGATAGTTGCTTCTTATAAAACAAGTTTTTTGATACCAATTTTTATAATCTTAGTTTATTTAGTATATTTAAGTTTAAAAATAAAAAAAGTTAAAGAAAATTTTTTTTTAATGTTTGCAAGTTTTATTTTATTTTTACTTCCACTCATTGTAAAAAACTTATATTTTCACAATGATTTTTTTCCTCCCTTAACAGGTCAAATATTGAATATAAATTCAGAAAATATAAATAATTTTGCAAATTTTATTAAAAATTATGATCTTCAATTAAATGTGAATACTTTAGTTTTATTACCATTTTTAATTTTTATTCCTCACTATGGTCAACTAGGAAATGTATATTTTAGTTTACCAAACATAGGAAAAATCTATGGAATACAATTTTATGCCTTTCTATTTTCAAATAAATCATTCAGTAATAAATTTTTATTATTAATTCTTATTTCATTTATATCTGTTTTGTTGTTAGGGAATATAAGCACAAGATGGTTTTTATTTATATTTTTTCTTATTTATTTTGGTTTTTTACATTTTGATATGACGGTTAATAAAATATTTTTAATATTAGTCAAATTACAAATTATAATATTTAGTTTATTTATAATCTTTTATTCAATATTAAATGTTGAAGCATTGCTTAGTACAAATTTAAAAAAAAAATTTCTTATTAATAATTCAAATGGTTTTCAATATATTTCAAAAATAAATTCTATTTCAAAAAACAAAAAATTAAAAAAAGATGAATATGTACTTTATTCTTATAGGTCACATTTTTGGACAGATTTGAATTCCAATCATATAAATATAGGCAGTGAGTGGCTTACTCTATTCAATTTTAAAAATGATAAAATTTCAATAAATAGTAAATTAAAATTTCTTTTAAATAATAAAAAAATAAAAATGATCGTTTTTAGAAAAAAAAATAATTTAAATAAAATTTTAGATAATTCCTTTAAAAATAAATGTAAAATTGATTTTGGAGGTTTTTCATCTAAACACGCTACTAGAAATATTTTTTTTTCTGGTGAAAAAGAATATAACTGGGTTTATTTTAAAAATGAAAATTTTATAAATTGTTTAACTAAGTATGAATAAATTAATTTACCTTTCATTTCATAATAAATTTTTCGATAATATTATTCTTAACAAAAGAAAAGAAATGGTAAAACTAATTCAAAAAGAACTCGCTGATATAAATATTGAAAGTTGTTTAGATATTGGGTCATCATCTGACAAAGAAAACAAAAGTACAAATTATATTATCAAAAACCTTAATTTAGGCAAAATTCATAAATCTATAACAAATCAAAAAATAGATGATCATTTTTTTTCTGATATTTTATTAGAAACTATTACAAAAAGATTATCTTCTGATAATATAGATAAATTCAAAAGTGATTTAGTAATATCATCTGCAACAATTGAGCATGTAGGATCAAAAGAAAATCAAGTTGAAATGCTTAAAAATATGGCATCTTTAACAAAAAAAACTTTCATAATAACAACCCCAAACAAATATTATCCCATAGAGTTTCACACAAAAATTCCGCTTCTCCATTTTTTGCCAGCAAAAATCTTCAGAAAAATATTAAAAATATTAAACTATAGCTTTTATGCTAAGGAGGAAAATTTAAATTTATTATCTGAAAAAGATATTTTAAATCTTCTAAAAGTTTCAGGAATTTATGATACATACAAAATCAAGATTAAACCAATTAGACTCTTCTTTATAAAATCAAATTTTATTGTATTTTGTAAAAAAAAATAATCTAAACCCAGAGGAACTTGCTTAGATTAAAAAAATAAAATAAGGTAAATGTACTTTTATGCAAAAAACTATCTTAATTCCTTGTTATAACGAAAAAAATTTTATTGAAACTGTTTTAAAAAACGTAAAAAAAAACATAAGTGAGGATGATAATATTATTATTATAGATGATGGATCAAATGATGGAACTACTGAAATACTAAAAAAATACGAGAACGATAAACAGATAGAATGTATTTTTAATAATACTAATCTTGGAAAAGGGAGCGCAATAATATCAGGGTTAAATAAATCTTCTAAAATAAATGATGTTGTTTTAATACAAGATGCTGATTTAGAATATGATCCAGAGGATTATAAAAAAGTCTTTTTGCCTTTTTACGAGACTAATGCAGATGTAGTTTATGGTTCAAGATTTTTAGGTGGAGCAAAATATTACAGACTGCATTTCTTTTGGCATTTAATTGCGAATAAAATATTAACTTTAGTTTGTAATTTAGTCACTAATCTTAACATGACAGATATGGAAACTGGATATAAGTGTTTTAAAAAGGATGCAATTTTATCAATTAATCTTAGGGAAAAATCATTCGGTATAGAACCTGAAATAACAGTAAAATTGTCAAAAAAAAAATTTAAGTTTTTTGAAGTTCCTATTTCTTACAATGGGAGATCCTATGCTGAGGGAAAGAAAATCCAATTAAAAGACGCTTTTGTAGCAATTTATTGTATAATAAAATATAGATTTTTTGATTAGATTATTTACAAATTTTAAAAATTTGTTATTACATTAACGCCTGGTGATTATTGCGAAAGGGAAATACCCGATCCCATTCCGAACTCGGAAGTCAAGCCTTTCTGCGCCGATGGTACTTTGTCTTAAGACACGGAAGAGTAGGACGTTGCCAGGCTTTCTAAATGAGAAATATCTTAATTATTACTGGTGGAGCAGGATTTGTAGGTACAAACCTAGCGGAATATTTAATTAAAAAAACAAAATTTAAAATTATAAGTTTAGATGATTATTCCAGTGGTGTTAAAAAAAATCATTTAAAGAGCAAAAGAATAAAATATTTAAAAGGTCATACTAAGAATATTGAAAAACATTTATCTAAATACAAATCGAAAATAAAATCTATTTTTCATTTTGGTGAATTTGCGAGAATTTTTCAAAGTTTTAAAAAATTTGATCAATGTCATGAGTCAAATACTATTGGTAGTAAATCAGTTTTTAAATTTTGTTTAGATAATAATATTAAGTTAATATATTCTGCTACATCTGCAAGTATTGGAAACGATGGAAAAGATAAAAATTTATCACCTTATGCTTTCACTAAAGCAAAAAATTTGGAACTTTTAGAAAATCTAAAAAAATGGTTCAATTTTAAATATGAAATAATATATTTTTATAATGTTTATGGTCCAAGACAGATAGAGAAAGGAGAAATGGCAACTGTGATAGGAATTTTTGAAAACTGTTATAAAAATAGAAAACCATTAACTGTAGTAAAGCCCGGATCCCAAACACGAAGATTTACCCACATAGAAGATACTATTAAAGTTTGTTATGAGGCTTGGAAAAATAATCGATGTCTTCACTATAGTATTTCAAACAAAAAAGAATACTCAATACTTGAGGTTGCAAATATGTTTAAAAGTAAAATAACATATCTACCTATTAGATTAGGTGAAAGATATGCGTCAGCTTTGACAAATATGTCTTTTAACAATAAAGTTTATAAAAGATTTGGAAAAATCCAATTGAAAGAGTATATAAATTCATTTATTAAGTATCAGAAAAATTATGAAAATCGCTAGTTCGCTAAAATCTTTAAAAAAAAGAGACCTTAATTCTAAATTGGTTCGAAGGAGAGGTAGGGTTTATATAATTAATAAAAAAAATCCAAAGTTTAAAGCAAGACAAAAATAATCTAAATCAAAATGATTGTTGCATCACTCTTAGAAAATCTTAAAATTGAAAAAAGAGTCTCAATAACTCCTGAAATTGTTGGAAAATATAAAAGCTTAGGGATGGAAGTTATTTTACAAAATGGTTATGGTCACCATTTGGGATTTGGAGAGAAAGAGTATTTAGATAAGGGAGTGAAATTTTATAAAAGTCAAACCGAAGTGATTGAAAAAGCTAATATAATAATTCAAATGAATTTTTTAGAGAGAGAATTAGTATCAAATTTAAAAACAAATCAAACTTTGATAGGTATTTTAAACCCATATCAAAATAAAAAAGAACTTCAAAACTTAGTGAATAAAAAAATAAATTTATTTTCATTAGAGTTATTGCCAAGAATTACGAGAGCTCAATCTATGGATATTCTATCTTCACAGGCAAACCTAGCGGGTTATAAAGCTGTACTAGAGTCGTTTTCAACTTTTGAAAAAGCAATTCCAATGATGATGACTGCTGCTGGTACTGTTCCAGCTGCAAAAGTTTTGGTAGTAGGTGCAGGTGTGGCAGGATTGCAAGCAATTGCTACAGCCAAAAGGATGGGCGCAATAGTCTATGCAACTGATGTAAGAATGGCATCCAAAGAACAAGTTGAAAGCTTAGGAGGTAAGTTTTTAACTGTTGAAGGTTCAGAAAATTTAGAGACTGAAGGTGGCTATGCTAAAGAAACTTCTGATGAGTTTAAAAAAAAGCAAGAAGAATTACTTAAAGATACTTTAAAAAAAATAGATATTGTTATTTGTACTGCTTTAATACCTGGTAAAAATGCACCAAAAATAATAAATGAAGACATGATAATGGGTATGAAATCAGGATCTGTAATTTATGATTTAGCTGCAATTCAAGGTGGAAATTCTGCATTTACAAAGGTAGATGAAGTAGTTGAAAAGAATGGTGTAAAAATAATGGGAGAAACAAATATATTGAATAAACTTCCAATATCATCGTCAAGTTTATATTCAAAAAACGTATTTAATTTTGTTTCAAATTTATATGACAAAGATAAAAAAAATATCAATATTAATATGGAGGATGAAATTATAGCAAAAACTATAATCAAATAATTTAATGGAAATAGATCCTTTTATATTCAGACTTAGTATTTTTATTTTATCAATTTTTATAGGATATTATGTTGTATGGAGTGTGACACCTTCCTTACATACTCCACTTATGTCTGTTACAAATGCAATTTCATCAGTAATTATAGTTGGTGCTATAATTGCTGCACTCGCAGGTGACACCAAGAATATTTTTGATACAGCAAATATTTTTGGATTTTTAGCTATATTTCTTGCGGCAATAAATATATTTGGAGGTTTTTTAGTAACTCAAAGAATGCTAGCCATGTACAAAAAAAAAAAGAAAGTTGATAAAAAATGATTTCAGCAAATATTTTAGCAGTATTTTATCTTATTTCTGGTGTTTTGTTTATCCTCGCTTTAAGAGGTCTTTCTTCTCCAGAAACATCTAGGCAAGGTAATCTTTTTGGAATTATAGGAATGATAATTGCTATTGGTGTAACTATTATTTCTATAGGTAATTTTTCAACTGGTTTAATATATCTTTTGGTTTTATTTTTAATCGGTGGATCAATTGGTGCGATTATAGCTTTTAAAATACCAATGACTGCAATGCCAGAACTTGTTGCTGGATTTCACAGTTTAGTGGGTTTAGCTGCAGTTTTTGTGGCAATATCGGCTTTTTTAAATCCTGAAGTTTTTACTCTTGGTTCTCCTGGTGAGATAAAAATAGCAAGTTTAATTGAGATGTCGTTAGGTGTTGCGATAGGAGCGCTTACTTTCACTGGATCGATAATAGCATTTCTTAAACTTAGAGGAATTATGTCAGGATCGCCAATATTATTTAAAGGTCAACACATATTAAATTTGATTTTAGGTTTATCAATCATATTTTTAATTTATTATTTATGCAATGTTCAGTTTAGTTATTTATTTTGGTCAATAGTCATAATTTCGTTATTGCTTGGGATACTTTTAATAATACCAATTGGGGGAGCAGATATGCCAGTAGTAATATCAATGCTAAATTCCTACTCTGGATGGGCAGCTGCAGGTATTGGTTTTACTTTAGAAAATACAGCATTAATTATAACAGGGGCTTTAGTTGGATCATCTGGTGCTATATTATCATACATAATGTGTAAAGGTATGAATAGATCATTTTTCAATGTCATTCTTGGAGGCTGGGGAGCAGCTGATCAGAGTTCTTCAAATAAAAGTGGAGAGCAAAAACCTGTAAAAAGTGGAAATGCAGATGATGCAGCATTTTTAATGAAAAACGCATCCTCAGTAATAATCGTTCCAGGTTATGGAATGGCAGTTGCACAAGCACAGCATGCTCTGAGAGAAATGGTAGACGCATTGAAAAAGAATGGCGTTAAAGTTACATATGCAATTCACCCAGTTGCTGGAAGAATGCCTGGACATATGAATGTTTTGTTAGCTGAAGCAAACGTACCTTATGATGAGGTTTTTGAATTAGAGGAAATTAATAATGATTTTGCAAATTGCGATGTAGCATATGTTATTGGAGCAAATGATGTCACAAATCCAGTTGCTAAATCAGATCCTCAAAGTCCAATTTATGGAATGCCTATTTTAGACGTAGAAAAAAGTAAGTCTGTTTTATTTGTAAAAAGAAGTTTATCTCCAGGATATGCGGGTATAGATAATGATTTATTTTATAGAGATAATACCCTTATGTTGTTTGCAGATGCAAAAAAGATGACCGAAGATATTATTAAAAATATTTAAATGTCTAAAGTATATTGTGATATTGCAGATATTAAAAATATAAAAAAATTCAACAGAAAAAAAATAGTAAAAGGTTTTACGACAAATCCTAGTTTGATGAGAAAAGCTGGAGCAAAGAATTACCTAAAATATTGTCTACAGATTCAAAAAATTATAAAAAATAAACCTGTTTCTTTTGAAGTTTTTGCGGATGATGAAAAAAATATAATCAAACAAGCATTTAAAATCAAAGACTTAGGGAAAAACGTTTTTGTGAAAGTACCAGTTATAAATTCAAAAGGTAAATTTTTAGGTAAAGCTATTAACTACTTAAATAAAAATAATATAAAATTAAATGTTACTGCTGTTTACACCTCAAAACAAACTCTTAAGATCCTAAAAAATATAAATAAAAAAACAAAAGTTATAATCTCAATTTTTGCTGGAAGAATGGCAGATGTAGGAAAAGATCCTATTCCCGAATTTATTAAAAGTATCAAATACGCAAAAAATTATCAAAATGTAGATATATTATGGGCAAGTACAAGAGAACCTTATAACTTTTTGCAATCAAAACAACTTGGTTGTGATATCATCACGGTTCCTCCAAACATAATTGAAAAAATTGAAAAATTTGGAAAATCATTTGATGAACTAACTTCAGACACGGTAAAGGGTTTTCTAAAAGATAGTAAAAAATCAAAATTTTTAATTTAAATTGGTTGCGGGGGACGGATTTGAACCGCCGACCTCAAGGTTATGAGCCTTGCGAGCTACCAGGCTGCTCCACCCCGCGATATCTAAAATCTGTTTTTTAGTTTATTAAGCTTTTTTACTCTTTTAATATTTTCTTGGAGAATTCTTTTCTTTTTTTCAGAAGGCTTTTCATAATTATTTTTAAGTTTAATAATTTTAAAAAAACCATCTTTCTGAAGTTTCCTTTTCAAAACTCTCAGTGCTTGTTCTACATTATTGTCTTTAACTTCTATTTTAATAACATCCTCCAAAAAAACAGTTTACTATCACGTTAATATTTATTTGTCTATTAATTTGAAATTTTCAATCACGATATTTTGGCTTTTTCTTTCAATTTTTTCTCTCTTTTTAACCTTCTTTCTGCTTTTGAGATTTGATCTAAAAGATCTTTTTGCGTAAATAATCCTATTGCAACTGGGTCTTTAGAATTTAAATTATTAAAATTCCAGTAACTTTTATTTCTTATTGCTGTAACAGAATTTTTTGTTATGCCGACTAATTTAGCAATTTGAGAATCCTTTAAGATTGAATGATTTTTTAATAACCATAAAGCAGAGTCAGGTTTATCTTGTCTTTTTGAAAGTGGTACGTATTTTTTAAGTTTTTTTTCTTTATTTGAAATTTCTATTTCATTAACATTTAAATTTAAGGGTCTTGAATCGTCCAATGACGATAATTCTATTTCTTCCCTAGTTAATTGACCAGACATAATAGGATTATAAGCAACAATTCCTTTAGCAACCTCTCCGTCTGCTATACCCTGTATCTCAACTTCGTGCATTCCACAAAAATCAGCAATCTGTTTAAATGTTAAAGATGTATTTTCAACAAGCCAAACTGCAGTTGCCATCGGCATAAGTGGTGAATTAGACATTTTTACTTATTATTTGATCTAAAGTTTTGAAACTTTTTATTAAATTTACTCACTCTTCCTTTATCTAAAATTTTTTGCTTACCCCCAGTCCATGCTGAATGAGACTTAGGGTCTATTTCTAGTTTTAGTACTTCACCCTCTGATCCCCATGTAGATCTTGTTTCAAAGTGAGTTCCATCAGTCATTTCAACTTTTATTTTATGATAATTAGGATGTATTTTTTTTTTTCATAAACGGACTTATAGCAAAAGTTTTTTTAAAAACAATTAAAAGTTATTGATATTTTCAACCATTTTATCATAAATATTTATACTTGAAGCTCTAATATCAATTTTATTTGATTTTGAAAGATCTATTGGAGATAATTTACCTCCGGACTCCTCAACAATTAATATACCTGCAGCTATATCCCAAATATTTAAATTATTTTGAAAATAACCATCAAGTTTTCCAGAGCCAACATATGCCAAATCTAAAGCTGCACTACCAGTAATCCTACAATTAAGATTTGTCTTTAATAAACCATTTTTATTTGTTGCAAAAAGACATTCTGTTAAATTTGTTTTATTTGAAACTCTTAATCTTTGGTTATTATGATATGCACCATTATTTTTTTCAGCAAAAAATAACTCGTTTTTTATTGGGTCTAATATTACTCCTGAAACTAGCTCATTATAGCTTTTAAGAGCTACAGATATACAAAAATGAGGGATACCATGTAAAAAATTTGTTGTTCCATCAATTGGATCAATTATCCAATAATTATCTTTATCTTCATTTTCTATCAAACCTTCTTCTTCACTAATAACAGAGAATTTTTTTTTATATTTGAGTAATTCATCAATAAGAATTTTTTCTACTTTTTTATCTGAGTTGGTAACGAAATCTTTTGGACCTTTTTTTGAAACCTGAAGATTTTCAAGTTCTCCAAAGTCTCTTATAAGCACTTTAGATGCTTTTTCGCAAGATTTAATTATAATATTTAGAATTGGTGATATTGTGGTCATTAATTTATTTTTTTAATATACTCCAATGAACGAGTATCAATTACAACCATATCATCAGTTTCAATAAATGGTGGTACTTGAATTTTAATACCATTATCTAAGGTAGCGGGTTTATATGAGGATGAAACTGTTTGACCTTTAAGTGCAGCGTCGGTTTCTTTAATTTTACAATTTAATTGATTTGGCAGATCTAAAGACAGAGGCTTTTCATTATAAAAATTTAATTTTACAATTAAATTTTCTCTGAGAAATTTTCCTTTCTCACCAACATTTTTTTTTTTTAATTTCAATTTGTTCAAATGTATTTGGATTCATAAAGTAATAAAAATCTTCATCACTGTATAGATAATTGTGATCAATTTCTTCTATCGAAGCTTTCTCAACAGTATCGCTTGATCTAAATCTTTCATTTAATTTAGTATTTTTATTAACACTTTTCATTTCGACTTGGTTAAAAGCACCACCTTTGCCTGGTTTAACATGTTGTGTTTTCATAACTTCCCACAAATCATCTTTGTGTTCAATAAGCATACCAGGTTTTATTTCATTTCCAGATATTTTCATTTAAATCTTTTCATTGCATCTATTGGATTATATTTTTTATTATTCCAAATGTAGCCTGAGATAGCTAAAAAGTTTGCTTTATTCAACACTAGTTTTTTATAATTTTTTGAATTAATACCACCAATAGCTACAATAGGTATTTTTGTTGTTTTCTTTATCTTTTTTAACAATTTAATATTTGCTTTATATTTTATTTTTTTAGTTTTAGAGTTATAAAACGCTCCAATGGCCAAATAATCAGCTTTATTTCTCATAGCTATTTTTGCTAATTTCATAGAATTATGGCAAGTTACTCCAATTATTTTTTTTTTTAAAATTTTCCTAGCCTTAAGTATTTCCATATCTTTTTGACCTAAATGACACCCATCTAAATTTAGTTTTTTTGCAATAAACACATCATCATTTATTAAAAATTTTGTGTTATATTTTTTGCATATTTTTTTAATTTTCTTTCCAACACTTATTTTTTGCTTGAAAGAGGCATTTTTTAATCTTAGTTGAAAAAAGCCAACTTTGTTTAATTTTAACACCCCTGTTAAATTATAATAAAAATCATGGTTAATTTTATTAGGAGAAATTAGGTAAATTGACTTTTTATTATTGATTTTCAAGTTCTTTGGACCATTTTCCCAGAGCGGCCAACGAATTCATTTTTGCTCGGTGATTAAATACTTTTTGTGTACCTTTAATATTATTTGTATTTTTAGACCAAAATTTAAGAGCACTTTGTTGTAGAGCCCTACCATAGGAATAACTAAAAATAAAACTAGAGTTATTAATTTTATTAATTAAATTTAGATTTTCAGTGGCTTGGATTTCTGATTGACCTCCAGATAAAAAAGCAATACCTGGAACCTCCGATGGAACAGAATTTTTAATACAATCTAAAGTTAACTTTGCGATCTCATCATTTGAAATTTTTTCTTTAGACTTGGTTCCAGATAATATCATATTAGGTTTTAATATAATTCCTTTTAAATCAACTTTATGCAAAATAAGTTCTTCAAAACATTTTTTCAAAACCTCAGAACTTTTTTTATAACAATCTTTTGCAGAATGATCTCCATCCATAAGCACTTCAGGTTCAACAATTGGTACCATTTCACACTCTTGAACTAATGCTGAATATCTAGCTAAAGCATGTGCATTTGATTCTATTGATAGTTTACTAGGATGATCTTTAGATATATTGTATACACCTCTCCATTTTGTAAATTTTGCTCCAAGTTTATTATATTCTTTTAATCTCTCTCTTAATCCATCTAGGCCCTCGGTAATTTTTTCATTTGGTGAACCGGCTAAAACTTTTGCTCCAGTATCGACTTTTATTCCTGTTATAGAACCCATGTTTGTAATCAATTGAGGAATTTTATTTTTCTTTGTTGAAGACTGTTTTATTGTTTCATCGTATAATATTACTCCACCTATACAATCTTTCATTGCATTTGCACTAAAAAGTGTTTCTCTAAATAATAGTCTGTTTGTGGATGTAGATTCAACATTAACCGATTCTAATCTTTTAGTCATTGTACCGGTGCTTTCATCAGCGGCCAAAATCCCTTTTCCCTTTTTGAGAATTTTAAGAACAATGTTATTCAATTCTGACATATTAATTTAATGCTTTTATACCAGGTAGTTCTTTTCCTTCAAGGTATTCTAGAAATGCTCCACCTGCAGTTGAAACAAAATTAAAATTATTAATTCCATTTATTTGATTTAAAACCGCAATAGTATCTCCACCTCCTGCAACAGAGTAAATCTTTTTATCTTTATTTTCTTTTATTATTTTTTTTGCAATTTCATAACTTCCTACAGCGAAATTTGGATTTTCAAAATATCCAGCAGGCCCGTTCCATAAAACTGTCTCACTAATTTCGATAATATTTTTAATTTTTTTTATGGTTTTAGGTCCAATGTCTAAAATTATATCATCATCTTCTATGTCATTTATCATTTTTAACCTTGATTTATCTTGCATATTTTTTCCAACCATTACATCTTCTGGGTAAAAAATTGAACATGAATGGGTTTTAGAATATTGAAAAATATCATAAATTATAGATTCACAGTTTTCTTCCTTTAGAGATTTACCTATTTTATTACCCTTAAAACTTAAAATATTATTAGCCATTCCACCCACAACAATAATATTATCAAATTTAGGCATTAAGTTTTTAATTACATCAATTTTTGTAGAAATTTTTGAGCCGCCAATAATAAAAGTAATTGGTTTTTTTATCTCGCTAGTTACTTTTTTAAGAGCATTAACCTCAGTTTCTAGCTGTAGTCCAGCATAAGATGGCAAAAACTCTGTTATTCTACTCACTGAGGCGTGAGCTCTATGCGAACAAGAAAATGCATCATTAACGAATAAATCTGCAAAGCTTGCTAAATGTTTACAAAATTTAGCGTCATTTTCCTCTTCCTCTTTATAAAATCTTATATTTTCTAAAAAAATAATTTGATCTTTATCATCTATAAATAGATCATCTTTTTCTAATATAAATATATTTTTTTTAATCAATTTAATTTTTTGATTAATTTTTTTTTCTAAATATTTGCAAATTGGTTTTAATGAAAGATTTTCATTAATTCTACCGTTAGGGCGTCCCACATGTGATATTACTATTATTTTGGAATTTTTTTTAAGTAAATAATTTATAATGGGTAAAATTTTATCAATTCTAGTTAGATCGGTTATGACCCCATCTTTAAGCGGAACATTCAAGTCTAATCTCAGTAAAATTTTTTTTTGTTTGAGATTCTCTTCGTCTTTTATATTTCTCATTTAAGAAATTTTATGAATATATTCAACAATATCGCACATTCTATTTGAAAAACCCCATTCGTTATCATACCAAGCTGAAATTTTTCCCATATTTTTTCCAACAACATTCGTCAAAGTTGCATCAACGATAGATGAAGCAGGGTTATGATTAAAATCAATAGACACAAGTTTTTCATTATTTAATTTAAGAACTTTGCCATTTTTTTTTTTTACTGAAATTTTCGAATGCTTTATTGATTTTTTTAATATTTAATTGTTTTTTTGTACAAAAAACAAACTCAATTAATGATACATTTGGTGTAGGCACTCTCATCGCGATACCCTCAAGTTTACCTTTTAAATCCGGTATTATTTCACCAATTGCTTTTGATGCGCCTGTAGAGGTTGGAACTATTGATTGACTTGCAGATCTAGCTCTTCTTGGATCTTTGTGCGAGTTATCCAAAATTCTTTGATCAGATGTGAAAGCATGAATTGTTGTCATAAAACCTTTTTCGATTTTAAAACTTTGATTTAAAATATGAGCTATAGGAGCAAGACAATTAGTTGTACATGATGCGGCAGAAATAATTCTATCATTCTTGTTTAATTTTTTCTCGTTAACTCCAAAAACTATAGTTTTGTCTGAGTCTTTGCATGGAGCTGAAACTATAACCTTTTTTGCTCCATTATTTAAATGGGGTAAAAGTTTTTCCTTAGAATTAAATTTACCGGTGCACTCAAAAACATAATCTACACCATGCTTCTTCCAATTAATTTTTTTTATATCTGTTTCTTGGCTAAATGTAATCTTTTTATTATTGATAATAAGATTCTTTTTATCAAAAAATACCTTAGCATCAAACTTGCCATGAATAGAATCATGTTTTAAAAGATTTGAGCAAGTCTCAAGATTAGATCTATTATTAATGTGTTTAATTTCTAAATTTTTAATATTGTTTTCAATTATAGTCCGAACAATCATTCTCCCTATTCTGCCCATTCCATTTATTCCAACTTTTATTCTCATAATTTTTCTTTAATTCTTTGAACTATACTTTCCACATCTAATCCAAAGTGATTATATATTTTTTTATAAGGTGCACTTTTTCCAAAATCATTTATTCCAAAATTTAATCCATTTTTACCAGTATATTTTTTCCAATAATCTATTTCAGAGGCCTCTATAGATACAACAAGGCTAGTTTCAGACAAAATTTTATTTTTATAAGATTCACTTTGTTGATCAAATAATTCATGACAAGGCATTGATATTATCTTGGAATAAATACCATCTGTGGCTAATTTATGACCTACATTTATTGCTAGGCTAGTTTCTGATCCAGTTGCTAAAATTGTTACACTTATTTTATCTCCTGTTCTAAAAATTTCGTAAGCTCCAGTGGATGACTTATTTTTTGAAGAATTTTTGTATCTAACTGGATCAATTCCTTGCCTGGTTAGAGCTATAACACTTGGGGAGTTTTTACTTTCAATAGCTAACTTCCAACATTCAAACGTTTCTATTAGATCAGCTGGTCTAAAAACATTTAAATTTGGAATCGACCTTAAACTTGTTAATTGTTCAACAGGCTGATGAGTTGGGCCATCTTCTCCTAAACCAATAGAGTCATGTGTGAATACATATATTACTTTTTGTTTCATCATTGCTGCTAATCTTATTGATGGTTTGCAATAATCGCTAAATATTAAAAATGTACCTCCATAGGGAATTAAATTACTGTGCAATGCAATTCCATTCATTATTCCACACATCGCATGCTCTCTGACTCCATAGTGGATATAGTTTCCAGCAAAATTGCTTGGTTTTATAATAGTGTGATATTTAGTTTTAGTATTATTTGACCCAGCTAAATCAGCCGAACCTCCAATCAAATTTGGTAGCTTAGATACTACATTTAAAAACATCTCAGACGATTTTCTAGAAGCAAGTGGTTTTAAATTTTTTAAATATTCGTTTTTTATTTTTTCAATTGATTTATTAAAAGAGTTTAAATTTTTGAAATTTAAAATATTTTTTTTATACTTAAGTTCATTTTTTTTTGCTTTCAGTGATGCGTTTTCTCCAATGTTTCTCCATTCACTTAAAAGTTTGCTTGGTATTTCAAAGGGTACATAGTTCCATTTAAGTTTTTTTCTAACAAGTCTTACCTCTTCTTCTCCCAGAGGACTTCCATGAGATGAAGCTTTGCCAGCTTTATTTGGAGACCCGTATCCAATTGTAGTTTTGCAAGAAATTGCAATAGGTTTTTTTGATTTTTGCGCCTTTTTTAAAGCTTTTGATATATCTTTGTAATTATGACCATTGATTTTCAAATAATCCCAACCATAACTTTTAAATCTTTTTTCATGATTATCTGAAACTGCTAAACTAGTTGGTCCATCAATTGAAATTGAATTATTATCAAAGAGTAAAATTAGATTTCCAAGTTTAAGATGGCCTGCTAAACTTAATGCTTCATGACTAATTCCCTCCATCAAACATCCATCACCAGCTAGGACATAAGTTTTGTGGTTTATAATTTTTTTTCCTAATTTTTTTTTTAAAATTTCTTCTGCTATAGCAAATCCAACTGCATTTGATATTCCTTGACCTAAAGGACCTGTAGTAGTTTCAATACCAGTATTTGGATGATATTCTGGATGACCAGCACAAATAGAATTTAATTTTCTGAAATTTTTAATATCATTTAATGAAATACTTTTGTAACCTGTTAAATGCAGAAGCGAGTAAAGAAGCATTGAACCATGTCCAGCAGAGAGAACAAATCGATCTCTATTTATCCAACTTGGATCTTTTGGGTTAAAGTTCAAAAAATCCTTAAATAAAACAGTTGCAACATCCGCCATTCCCATTGGCATTCCTGGATGACCAGAATTAGCTTTTTGTACCGCATCTATTGAGAGAAACCTTATGGTATTTGCAAGATCTCTATATAATTTGCTCAATGGTTATCCTGTATAGACTAAAATGAATCAATTTAATAATATGAATATATATATGAAAACTCTTGATGAAAAAGAAAAAAAATTATCAGATGTTTTAAAAAAGTTAAGTAATTTTAACGATCAAGCATTAAATCAGAAAAATGAATTAGACCTAATTAATAATCAAAAAAATCAATTAGAGATTGAAAAAAAAGAAATTACAAAAAAATACAAAGATTTAAAACTAGAATTTGAAGAATTAAAATTTAAATTAAATAAAATTGAAGAAAAAAAAATAAAAGACAAAATAAAAGAAAAGGAGTTTTCAAATAAAATTGATGAATTGAATCAAGAAACAGACAATTTAATATTCGAAATAGATAAATGGCAAACGTAAATATAATATTTAATGGTAAGGAATTTTTATTATCGTGTGAAGATGGTCAAGAAGATCACTTAAAAGAACTCTCAGAAAAGTTAAATGATAAGTTTAATGGTTTCAAAAATACCCTAGGCAATATTGGTGAGAGTAAAATTTTATTAATAACCTCAATATCATTAATTGATGAGTATTACGAAGCAAAAAAGAATATTAACGAAAAAAAAAAAGAACTTGAAAAATTGACTGAGAAATTTAAAGAAATAAAATCTTTGATTTATCAATATAGAGACGAAAAAGAAATAGAGATTAAAAAGTTAAAAAATGACCAGATTAATTTAGAAAAAGAAATAGAGAAGAGTCAAAGTTATTATGAAAGAATTATTGATAATGCAACAAACGATATAGAAGAGTTCCTTAAAAAAAATTCAACAAATAGATCTGTATAATAATTCGTGTTAAAAAAAAAAATTAGAAAACAAATTTTATTTTTAAGAAAAAAAAAATATAAAAGTAAATTTAAAATTAATAAAAATCTAATTCTAAATATAATAAAAAAATTTAAGGGCAGTAATGCCATAATAGGAGGTTACTATCCTGTAAATTATGAAATAGATTGTTTAGATATATTGAATTTTTTGGAGAAAAAAAAGTATTTAATATCTCTTCCTGTTATCAAAAAAAAAAATGTAATGAAGTTTATCCAATGGTCTTTTGTAGATCCATTAAAGATAAGTAAATTTGGTATCCCAGAACCATTAAATTCAAAAGTAGTTTATCCAGATGTCTTGTTAGTACCACTTGTAGCTTTTGATAAAAATTTTTATAGAATAGGTTATGGAGGTGGATATTACGATAGATATTTAAGTAATAAAAGAAATGCAAAAAACATTTTAACAATTGGCTTAGCATTTTCTTTTCAAGAAGTAACCAAAATCCAAATAAATCGTTTTGATCAAAAACTAAATATGGTCTTAACTGAAAAAAATTAAATAATGAAAATATTATTTTTAGGAGATATTGTTGGTTCATCTGGATGTAATGCGATTAAAAAATTTTTAAAAAAAATATTAATTGAAAAAAATATTGATTTTGTTGTGGTGAATGGAGAAAATGCTGCAGAAGAAGGAGTTGGAATAACTGAAAATATAACAAATGAAATTTTATCTTGCAATGTAGATGTAATAACAACAGGAAATCATGTTTGGGATCAAAAAGAAACATACGAACATATTAAAAAAGAAAATAGACTTTTGAGGCCTTTAAATTTTAAATCAGATATTCCCGGAAGAGGGTTTAACATATTTAAATCAAAAAATGGTTATAAAGTAGGAGTTTTAAATTTAATGGGAAATGTATTTATGAAAAAAAGTGATAATGTTTTTGATGTTTCTAAAAAATTTCTAGAGCAAAATAAATTAAAATATAATTACGATTTTTTAATAATAGACTTTCATGGTGAGATAACTAGCGAGAAAATGGCGATTGGTCATTTTTTTGATGGCCAAGCTACTTTAGTAGTCGGCACCCATACTCATGTTCCAACAAACGATGCAAGAATATTAAACAAAGGAACTGCCTATCAAACAGATGCAGGAATGTGTGGAGATTATAACTCTGTTATAGGTATGAATAAAGAAAACTCATTGAATAAATTTTTAAATAAAGAGAGTGTTAAACATTTTCCATCAAAAGGGGAGGCATCATTATGCGGAGTATTAGTAGATGCAGACAGTTCTAATGGTTTAGCGAAAAAAGTTTCTTCTTTTATTTATGGAGGTTATTTAAAAAATAAAGAATAAATATGGCTGGACATTCACATTGGGCTGGAATTAAACATAAAAAAGGAAGGGTTGATAAACAAAAATCGAAAATTTTTTCAAAACTCTCAAGAGAAATTACTGTTGCCGCAAAATTAGGTGATAAAAATCCAGATATGAATTCAAGATTACGTTCAGCAATTCATTTGGCAAGATCAGCAAATATGCCTAAAGAAAATATAGTTAGAGCGATAGATAAATCTGATCAGAGCACTGATTCAAATTATGAAAGCATAAGATATGAGGGTTTTGGCCCAAATAAAATAGCTGTAATTGTGGAGTCTTTAACCAATAACAAAAATAGAAGTGCATCAAATATTCGAACAATTTTTCAAAAAAATGGTGGGCACTTAGGAAGTCAAGGCTCAGCCTCACATAATTTCGTTCAGAAAGGTGTAATTAAAATTGATAAAAAAGAAGCTGATGAAAATCAAATGTTGGAAATAGCTATTGAAAGTGGTGCTGATGATTGTTTAAGTCTAGATGAGTATCATCAAATTTTATGTGACAAGAAAAAAATTTACGAAGTTCAAAAAAAAATAGAAAATAAAATAACTAATTTTATTTCAGTAAATATAGAGTGGATATCAAAAAACTATACAGAAATTAAAAAAAAGGATAAAGATGAAGTAATTCAATTTTTAGAAACATTAGAAGATGACGATGATGTACAAAACGTTTTTACAAATGCAAAATTTATAGAATAACTATGTATATAATTGGTATTGATCCAGGAATTTCAGGAGCTATTTGTTTTTTTGAAAATGGTCAGATATTGGATGTCATAGATATGCCAACAATGACAGATGGGAAAAAAAATAAAAAACAAGTAAATGCTAGTCAATTAGTAAATGAGATAAAAAAAAGAATAATAAACATACCTACTAATAGAGTTTCAGTTGTGGTAGAGCATGTGACAGCAATGCCTGGGCAAGGAGTTACAAGCATGTTCAATTTTGGACAATCATTTGGAGCAATGAAAGGAATTTGTGCTGCATTAAATCTATCTATTTTTTTTGTAAGACCAGCAAAATGGAAAAAATATTTTAATTTAATTAACACACAAAAAGATGCAAGCAGAACAAGGGTTATTGAAATATTTCCATATATGTCTCCAAAATTATCAAAGAAAAAAGATGCTAATAAAGCAGATGCTATTTTAATTGCTAGTTTTTTTAATAATACCTTTAAATTAATAGATTAAAGGCCAAAATCATGACACATTTTAGTGTGAGGTAATATTATGGAAACAGATATAGCAACTCAGGCAACAGGATTAGCAAGCACTACCGACTTTTCAATAATAAGTCTTTTTTTAAGAGCAGATATAATTGTTAAATCTGTAATCATAATTCTGATTGCAGCCTCAATATTATCTTGGGCAATTATTATTGAAAAAATAAGATTATTTAAAAAAATCAATCAAACATCGAGAGACTTTGAGGAAAAATTTTGGAAATCAAAATCTGCTGAAACTTTTTATAATAATATGCCAGTAAAAATAGAGGATCCAATGGCTTCAATATTTAAAAGTTCAATGCAAATAGTTATGAAATCAAGATCTAGAACTAATTTGTCAGAGAAGATAACAGCTGTCTTAGAGACAGATATTGAAACTGAAATAAATAAGATTGAAAAAAATTATACATTTTTGGCTACTGTAGGGTCAACAGCACCTTTTATTGGATTATTTGGTACAGTATGGGGGATAATGAATTCCTTTCAATCAATTGCAATTTCAAGAAATACAAGTTTGGCAATAGTAGCTCCAGGAATCGCTGAGGCTTTATTTGCAACAGCTCTTGGTTTGTTAGCTGCTATACCTGCTGTAATAGCATACAATAATTTCAATAGTCAGTCTAAGAAGTATTCTCAAAAATTAGAAAACTTTTCAAAAAGATTTTTGTCAATAATTTAAATGGCATTTAAATTTAAAAATTCATCAAAAGATCCTATAAGTGAAATTAATGTAACACCATTTGTGGATGTTATGCTGGTTTTGTTAATAATTTTTATGGTAACTGCACCACTGTTAACAGTTGGAGTTCAAGTAGATCTACCTGAGACTTCAGCAGATTCTTTACCAGAAGAGCAAGAACCTTTAACTCTAACAATAAACTCTAAAGGAGAAATTTTTATTCAAGAGTCTAAGGTAGATTATGATAACATTGTTTCAAAAATTTTAGCAGTTTCCAAAAATAGAACAGATACTAGAATTTATGTGAGAGGTGACAAAACTATAAATTATGGCAGAGTTTTAGAAATAATGGGTATGCTCTCTGGTTCAGGATTTACTAAAGTTGCTTTAATATCTGAACCATACAAAGAAAGATAAGTTGTGTACAAGAGTCTTTTAATTTCTTCTGGATTTCATTTATTTGTAATTTTCTTTGCTGCGATTTCTTTACCATTTATTGCTAAAAAACCACTTCAAATTCCACCAATAGTTTCAGTAGAACTTATACAAATTTCAGATAAAACTAATATAGAATACGCTCCTAAAGCTAAAAAAATAATTGAAAAAGTTAAAAAAGAAGAGGAAAAATTAGTTTCAGAACAAGCACCACCTAAAAAAGTGAAAAAAGAGAAACCAGATTCTATACCGATGCCAGATCTAGAGGTTGAAAAAGTTCAGAAATTAGAAGAAAAAAAACAAAATCCAGTTTTAGAAGACAAAAAAATCAAACAGTTTTCAGAGTTTGAAAAAGACGAATTGTTTGATCCAAATAGTATTGCTGCATTAATTGATAAATCAAAGGAAGAATCATCGGAAACAAACATAAAAAATAATAAAGTTACTCAGTCACAAGATAAATCAATGAATTTATCGCAATTGACTTTAAGTGAAGAAGATGCACTTAAAGCTCAAATTTTTGGATGTTGGAGTATACCTCTTGGCCTACCATACAATGAGAACTTATTAGTCAGAATAAGGCTTAAATTAAAACCCGATGGAACAGTAATTAAATCTGAAATTTTAGATCATGCAAGAATGAACAAACCAGGTCAATCTTTTTACAAGGTACTAGCCGAAAGTGCATTGAGAGCAGTTCAATTATGTCAGCCTCTAAGGGTGCCAAGCACTGGATATGAAAGATGGAAAGATTTGCAATTAAATTTTGATGCTAGAGAGATGTTAGAAGGATGAAGAGATTAATAAAAATAATTACAATAATTTTTTTCTTAGGATTCTCAAACAGCTTTGCTTTGATAAAGGTTGATATAACCAGAGGTAATTTAAATCCATTACCAATCGCTGTATCTGCTCTATCTGCTGATAAAAAAACTAATGAAGAACTTAACAAAGATATTAAAATTAAGAATTTGGGTATAGAAATTTCAAAGGTTGTTGAAAATAACCTAAAAAATTCAGGATTATTTAACCCTTTAGACTCTAATGCTTTTCTTCAAAAACCAGATGTTGCTCATTTAAAACCTAGATTTGAAGATTGGAGCCTTATCAAAGCGCAAGCCCTAATAACTGGTAAAATTATTTATGAAAATGAAAAATTAAGAGTTGAGTTTAGATTATGGGACGTTTTGGCTGGTAAAGAAATTTTAGCTCTAGCTTTTACTACAGCTCCAAATAATTGGAGAAGAGTTGGACATATAATCACTGACAAAGTTTATAAAAGATTGACGGGTGAAGAAGGTTATTTTGATACAAGAATTATATATGTTTCTGAAAAGGGACCAAAAACAAAAAGAATTAAAAAACTTGCTATTATGGATCAAGATGGTTTTAATACAAAATACCTGACTTTAGGTAATGAACTTGTTTTAACACCCAGATTTAATCCAACAAATCAAATGGTAACTTATCTTTCTTATTTTAGAAACTTACCAAGGGTATATTTACTAGATATTGAAACCGGGATTCAGGAAGTGGTAGGAGATTTTCCTGGTATGACATTTGCGCCTAGGTTCTCACCTAATGGAAAAAAAATTATAATGAGTTTCGCCAATGATGGAAACTCAGATATTTATACAATGGATTTAGAAAATAGAATTGTTGAAAGAATAACAAATCATCCTTCTATTGATACCTCCCCTTCTTTTTCACCTGATGGTAAATTTATTACATTTAATTCAGATAGAAGCGGATACCAACAAATTTATACGATGAGAAGTGATGGATCTAAAATTAAAAGAATTTCTTTTGGAAAAGGATTATATGGGACCCCAGTTTGGTCTCCTAGAGGGGATTTAATTGCTTTTACAAAATTGCATAAGGGAAAGTTTTATATAGGAGTTATGAGAACAGATGGTACAGGAGAGAGATTGTTAACAGAAAACTATTACCAAGAAGCACCCTCATGGTCACCTAATGGTAGAGTATTAATTTTTTACAGAGAGACTAAGACAGGTAGTGATGGAAAGGGATTTTCAGCAAAACTTTGGTCCATTGATTTAACTGGTTATAATGAGAGAGAAATTTTAACAGAAACCGATGCATCTGACCCATCCTGGTCGTCATTACTAAGCAAATAGCCAATATTTTACCTAAAATTATACAAATTAAAGTTGATTTTTTATCTTGAAACATCTATTTAGTTGTGAAAAAGTTAAAATTATTCAATTTAGGAGCAGTAATGAATTTTAATAAAATTTTGAAAAATGTGCTTTTAGTATTTTTGTTGGGTTTTGCCTTAACAGCATGTGCAACTAAAAAAAAGATTTCTTCAGAAATGCAAGGAGACGTTTATACTGGAACAGATACAGTTGAGTATTTAGCTAAAGGAGTTCCAGATAGAGTATTTTTCGCGACCAATGAATCAGTTTTAACAACTGCTTCTAGAGATACGCTTAGAAAACAAGCAGCTTGGTTAAGAAAGAATTCTTCAATAAATATAGTTATTGAGGGACATGCTGATGAACGAGGTACAAGAGAATATAACTTGGCACTTGGTGAAAGAAGAGCTAACGCTGCAAAAGATTATTTAATGACTTACGGAATTTCCTCTAGCAGGATTTCTGTTATAAGCTATGGTAAAGAAAGACCAGTAGACTCTGGTTCAAATCCATTAGCATGGTCAAAAAATAGAAGATCAGTTACAGTAAAAGCTAATTAATAAATATTACTAAAAGACCCTAGCATTTAATGACTAGGGTCTTTTTTTTGCCATTTTTATAATTACAAATCAAATAATGAGATATATGAGAAAAATAGTTTATTTATTTATTTTTTACTTATTTTTTAATAATTCTTATGCAGACACCAACAATTTAAAAGATATTATAGAATTATTACAAAAAGATTTAAAAACTTTAGAAAGAGCAGTTTACTCTAACTCGTTCCAATCTAATAACGCAGAAAATGTTGATTTAAATTCAAATGGTGAAGAAGTTCTCACAAGACATTTATTAAAACTCTCTGAAATAGAAAAACAATTTAATGAATTAACTAACAGATACGAAGAAATAAATTTTAAACTTGATAAACTTTCAACTAGATTAACAAAAATTCAAGCTGACTATCAATATAGGTTTCAGAATTTAGAGAAAAGAAATTCAATTGTCGATGGCTCAACTTCTTCTTCACAAAATTTTAATGAAGATAAAATTTTACCAGGTAGTAGTCTTCCTCAAGATTTAGGATCAGTGTCTTACAAAGATATGCAAAATGATACTGAAACACAACAAACTCAATCAATAGATACAGCTCAGGCAGTATTGACGGAGGAGTTTGTTGCTGAAGAAAAAATTTTACCAAATGTTAAACCTGCAAAACAATATGAATTTGCTACAAGCTTTCTAAAAAATGGTGACTACAACTCAGCTGAAAGAGCATTTAGGGAATTTGTGAAAACCAACCCAGATCATAATTTAGCTGGAAATGCTCAATATTGGTACGCTGAAACTTTTAGAATAAGACAATTATACACTGATGCTGCTACAGCTTATTTAGAAGGATATCAAAAATATCCAAAAAGCGAAAAAGCACCTATAAATTTATTAAAACTTGGAGTATCTTTGGTCCAAATTGGAGAAAAGGATCAAGGTTGTTTAATGATTACTGGTGTTAAAAAAGAATACCCTAACGCTAAACAATCGACTCTTCAAAAAGCCATTTATGAAGAAAAAAAGTTTGAATGTAAAAAAGAAAAATCATAAATACTTACTTAAACATTTAAAAAAAAAGAAAATATATAGAGTTTTTAAAACTTTTTCATTAAATTTAAAAAGTGAAAACAAATTAGATACTTTAGCATGTGGTATCTCTGGTGGGCCTGATAGTTTGGCGCTAGCTTTTCTATCAAAATGTTACGAAATTATCGAAAAAAAGAAATTTTATTTTTTTATAGTTGATCATGGACTGAGAAAAGATTCGTATAAAGAAGCAAAATTAGTAAAATTAAAATTATCAAAATTTGACATCAATTGTAAAATTTTACAATGGAAAGGCAAAATTTCAAAATCCAATATTCAAAGTTTTGCAAGAAATGTAAGATATTCTCTTTTAAATGAAGAGTGCGAAAGAAAAAAAATTTCAACATTGTTGACTGCCCATCATTTTGATGATTTACACGAAAATTTTTATCTAAGGATTATGAGAGGTTCAGGATTAAAGGGCATTTCATCTTTTGGTGATATTTATTCATTTCGTGGAGAATTAAAAATTCTCAGACCTTTAATAACTATTAAAAAAAGTGAATTAATTTCTATAACAAGAGAGACTCTCAAATTTTATATTGATGACCCATCAAATGAAAATAAAGCATTTAAAAGAGTAAAGATACGTGAGTTTATTAAAAATTTAAATCTAGAGGGTTTGGGAACTAATAAAATAAAGCTTACACTTAATAATCTTAAACAAGCCAATTTAGCTTTAGATTATTTTGCAAATGAAAACTTAAGAAAAAATTCTAATTTTTACAATTTTAAAAAAAACGTTTTAATTAGCGACTCGTTTCTTAAAGCTCCAAAAGAAGTAGTAATTCGATCACTGTCTGAAATATTAAAAAAAGTTGGAAATAAATACTATCCTCCTAGAGGAAAAAGCATCAATAAAGTAATTGAATTTTATAGGACTAAAAACTCTTTAAAAACCACTTTGGGCGGTTGCGTAATGGAGAAAATCAATAATTCAGTAATTATTTATAAAGAATCATAAAAAAAACAATATATTGGCACAAATTGACACTTGTTAATTCTTTAATAATTCTTACTTTAATATATTAAATATTTATGAATTTTAAAAACTTATTAATGTGGATTGTAATAGTTGTATTAACCATTGGTTTGTACAACATGTTTAAATCTCCTCAGAGAACATTATCAAATAATAATCAGATTATATTTTCTGAATTTTTAAAAGAGGTTGATAACGGAAGAGTAGTACAAGTAGAGATCCAAGGAAATAACATAAGAGGTGTGATGTCAGATGGTAAAGAATTTTTAACCTATACACCAAACGATCCTAATTTAATTGAAAAATTATCCGACAAAGGTGTAAGTATATCTGCTTCCCCAATTGATGAAAAAATGCCATCTTTGTTGGGAGTTTTATTATCCTGGTTTCCTATGTTGCTCTTGATAGCAGTGTGGATTTTCTTTATGAGGCAAATGCAGGGCGGAAAAGGTGGTGCTATGGGTTTTGGAAGATCCAAAGCGAAAATGATGAACCAAATCAAAGGAAAAGTAACTTTTAATGATGTAGCTGGCGTTGAAGAGGCGAAAGAAGAAGTAGAAGAAGTGGTAGAATTTTTAAGAGACCCAAAAAAATTTAGTAGACTTGGTGGAAAGATACCAAGAGGATGCCTATTAGTTGGACCACCTGGTACAGGAAAAACTCTTTTAGCTAGAGCTATTGCAGGTGAAGCTGGTGTTCCATTTTTTACAATTTCAGGATCTGATTTTGTTGAAATGTTTGTTGGTGTTGGAGCATCAAGAGTAAGAGATATGTTTGAACAAGGCAAAAAACATTCACCTTGTATTATTTTTATTGATGAAATAGATGCTGTAGGTAGGAGTAGAGGAGCAGGATTGGGTGGAGGTAACGATGAAAGAGAACAAACATTGAATCAGTTGTTAGTTGAGATGGATGGTTTTGATACAAATGAAGGTGTTATAATTATAGCAGCAACAAATAGACCTGACGTGCTGGATCCTGCTCTATTAAGACCAGGAAGATTTGATAGACAGGTTGTAGTTTCTTTGCCTGATATAATAGGAAGAGAAAAAATTTTAAAGGTTCACTCTAAAAAAATATCAATGGCACCTGATATAAATCTAAGAACTATTGCCAGAGGTACTCCTGGCTTTTCAGGAGCAGATTTGGCTAATTTAGTTAATGAGTCAGCTTTGTTAGCAGCAAGAAAAAATAAGAGAATTGTAACAAATTCAGAATTTGAAGAAGCAAAGGATAAAGTAATGATGGGTGCTGAACGTAGATCTATGGTAATGACAGAAGAAGAAAAAAAACTAACAGCATATCATGAGGCTGGTCATGCAATTGTAACTATTAATGAGAAGGCAGCTTATCCAATTCATAAGGCTACTATTATCCCACGAGGCAGGGCTCTAGGAATGGTTATGCAACTTCCAGAAAAGGATGAGGTAAGTCAAACAAGAGAACAATTACATGCTCAGATGGCAATAGCAATGGGCGGAAGAGTTGCGGAAGAAATAATATTTGGTGATGATAAAGTAACCACCGGGGCTGTTAGTGATATAGAACAAGCAACTAAAAGAGCGCGAGCTATGGTTATGAGAGCAGGATTGAGTAAAGAGCTTGGACCAGTAGCGTATGGGGAAAATGAAGAAGAGGTATTTCTAGGAAGATCAGTTGCAAGACAACAAAACATGTCTGAGGAAACTGCAAAAAAAGTTGATGCAGAAATAAGAAAATTTGTAGATAAAGGTTACGAAAGGGCAAAAACAATTTTAAAACAAAAAATTGAAGATCTTCATAAACTCGCTAAAGCTCTATTAACATATGAAACTTTAACAGGTGAAGAAATTGAAAATCTTATAAATAAAAATATTTATCCTGAAAACAAAGAGGATCTTAAAATTGAAGAGGATGATCAAGATTCTGCTTTAGGTACAATAGGATTAAAACCTAAAATAGTTCATTAATATTTAATGCTAAAATATTACACTAGACCGTGTAATTTTTACTTTGGCAACATCTCAAAAGATAAAATAAAGCATAAATTATCAATTCCTTTAAATGGAAACAACTTGATATCTTTCGACACAGTTGAGGTAATATCAAGAAAAAATTCAAAAACAATTAACATTAAAGATATTAAAAGGCTTAGAAAAAAAATTAAGAATAAAATTCTATCTGACATAAATAGAATTTCTAGAAAAAAAAAAATAAAAAAACTAAATTTTTCAAAATTACCAATTATAATGGGAGTTTTAAATTTAACACCAGATAGTTTTTCTGATGGTGGTAAATATAATAAGAAAAATTTAAGTCTGCAGCATGCAAAAAAATTGTTTAAAGATGGATGTGAAATTTTAGATATTGGTGGTGAGTCAACAAAACCTGGGTCTAAAGAAGTAAAGGTTGATAAAGAATGGAAAAGAATTTATCCAACTTTATTAAAGTTAAAGAGTATGAAAAAATTTATTTCTCTTGATACAAGAAAAAGTTCAATAATGAAAAAAGGTATCAAAAACAAGGTAAGCCTAATCAATGATGTTTCTGGACTTAAATATGACACTGACACAATTCGAGTCTTAAAAAAAACAAATATTCCTTTTGTAATTCACCATACACAAGGAAATCCAGATACTATGCAAATTAATCCAAAATATAAAAATATTATATTAGATATTTATGATTTTTTTGAAAAAAAAATTAAATTTATAAGATCAAACGGTATTAAACATAATAATATAATTTTGGATCCTGGAATAGGTTTCGGTAAAAACTTGAAACATAATATTACCTTGTTAAGAAATATTTCTATTTTCCACTCACTAGGTTTTCCTATAATGTTAGGCATATCAAGAAAAAGATTTATTAAAGATATATCTGAAAATAATGATAGCAGAGAAAGGTTAGGAGGAACAATATCATCTAGTTTATTTGCGATTATGCAGGGTGTCCAGATTTTAAGAGTTCACGATGTTAATGAAGTCAATCAAAGTATTAAAGTATTTAAATCACTAAAATTTTAAAATGTTAAAAAAATATTTTGGAACAGATGGAATTAGAGGAAAAGTAAACCAGGATAAAATTAACGGCCAGATGTTCTTTAAATTTGGTTTAGCAGCAGGAACATACTTTAAAAATCTAAAAAAAATTAAACAAACCGCTATTATTGCAAAGGATACTAGATTATCTGGATATACGTTAGAACCTGCTTTGGTATCTGGATTGGCTTCAGCAGGAATGCATGTCTATACTCTTGGACCTCTACCAACCAACGGTCTAGCGATGTTGACAAAAAAGATGAGAGCAAACATGGGCATTATGATAACAGCCTCCCATAATCCATTTTATGATAATGGTCTTAAATTGTTCGGACCAGACGGTTTGAAATTGTCTGACAAAATTGAAAAAAAAATTGAAAAATTAATTGACTCTAAAATTGTAAAAAATCTTTCAGATCCAAAAACATTGGGTCGTGTAAAAAGACTAGAAGATGCAAATGATAGATATATTAAAATATTAAAAAGTAATTTTCCAAAAAATTTTAATTTAAAAGGAATGAAAATCGCGATAGATTGTGCAAATGGAGCTGGCTATAAGTCTGGACCAAAACTTTTAAGAAGTTTAGGAGCTAAGGTTTTTGAATATGGTACTTCACCAAATGGTTTTAATATTAATTATAAATGTGGATCTACTTTTCCAAACAAAATAAGATTTTTAGTAAAAAAAAATAAGACACACATAGGTATATCGTTAGATGGTGATGCGGATAGAATAATAGTGTCTGATGAAAAGGGAAATATAATTGATGGTGATCAAATTATTGCAATGTTAGCAACAAGGTGGAAAAGAAAAAAAATTTTAAAAGGTGGTGTAATAGGAACTTTAATGTCAAATTATGGTCTACAAAAATATTTTAAAAGCCAAAAAATAAAATTTATTAGAGCTGATGTGGGAGATAGATATGTTAAGGAAAAAATGAAAAAAAAAAAATTTAATTTAGGTGGAGAGCAATCAGGTCACATTATTCTTGGAAATTTTGCTACAACAGGAGATGGACTATTAGTAGCTTTAGAAATTCTATTTTCAATGAGAAAAGGCAATAAAGCCAGTGTAATATTGAACAATTTTAAATCAACTCCTCAAATTTTAGAAAATATTAAGGTAAAGGATAAATCTATTATTAATTCAAAAAAATGTAGAACTGCAATAAAAAAATCTGAAAAATTAATGAGAAATAATGGTCGAATGCTTGTAAGAAAATCTGGTACGGAGCCTAAAATTAGAATAATGGGAGAGTCTAATAATATTATTTTATTAAAAAAATGTATTAATATTGTTAAAAGATCTTTTTATTAAATTGAAACTTAAATCAAAAATATTAATTATTGCTGGATCTGACTCCTCGGGTGGAGCGGGGGTTCAGGCCGATATTAAAACAGTAACAAGTCTTGGTTCTTATGCAATGACAGCGATTACAGCGATTACATCACAAAATACAACTGGGGTTTTATCAATATCTAGAGTCTCACTAAATGAAATCAAAAGACAAATTGAATTTACATCAAAAGATATAAAGCCAGATGCAGTCAAAATTGGCATGTTGCACTCATCAAAAGTTATTAAAATAGTATTAACATCTTTGAATAAAATAAAAGTAAAAAAAATTATTCTAGACCCCGTTATGGTTGCAAAGGGTGGGGCAAAATTAATCAACGATAAATCAATTGAAATAATTAGATCAAAGTTAATGAAGAAAGTAACTTTAATTACACCAAATATTCCTGAGGCAGAAATTTTATCTAAAATAAAAATAAATTCAGTAGATGATATGGTAATTGCAGGAAAAAAGTTGTTAGAGATCGGCGCAAAAAATGTTTTGATAAAAGGAGGTCATTTAAATTCAAAATTCTTATTTGATGTTTACTTGAGTAGAAGAGAAAAAAAAATCTTTAAACATAAAAAAATCAATACTAAAAATACTCATGGCACAGGATGTACACTATCTAGTGCGATAGCCACTTATTATTCTTGTGGAAAAACGTTAATGAAATCTTGCGGTATGGCGATTAATTATGTTAACCATTCTATCGGATCCAGTCCAAAATTTGGCAAAGGACATGGGCCAATAAACCATATTAGTTTATTAAATATTAAAAAAAATTTAAATGAATAATGTAGCTGTTGTTGGGTCCCAATGGGGTGACGAAGGCAAAGGAAAGATAGTTGATTGGCTTTCAAGTGAAGCAGATGTTGTAGTTAGATTCCAAGGAGGCCATAATGCCGGACATACTTTAGTTATAGATGGTGTAACTTATAAATTAAGATTACTTCCATCGGGTATTGTCAGAAAAAATAAAATATCTGTTATTGGCAATGGTGTTGTAGTTGATCCCTGGGCGTTATTGGAGGAAATTAAGGAAATAAAATCTAAAGGTATAGAAGTATCTAATAAAAATTTAATTATTTCGGAAGCTGCAAATCTTATTTTGCCTTTCCATCGAGAAATGGATGAAATTAGAGAGGATACTGCAGGAAAAGCTAAAATTGGAACTACTAGAAGAGGAATTGGCCCTGCATATGAGGATAAAGTTGGGAGAAGGTCAATTCGAGTTATGGATTTACTTTCTGAGAAAAATTTAGATCATAGATTGGAAACTGTATTAATGCACCATAATGCAATAAGAAAAGGCCTAGGAAAGGAGATATTTCGTAAAGATAAATTGAAAAATGACTTACTCCAAATAGCTCCAGAAATTTTGAAATATTCGCAACCTGTTTGGAAAAATATTGATAACTTTAAACAGCAAGGAAAAAAAATATTATTTGAAGGAGCTCAAGGAATTTTATTAGATGTAGATCATGGAACTTATCCGTTTGTAACTTCTTCAAACACAGTTGCATCTTCTGCTGCGACCGGTTCAGGTTGTGGACCAAATTCAATTAATTATGTGTTGGGTATTACTAAGGCTTATACTACCAGGGTGGGTGAAGGACCTTTTCCTACTGAACTTACAGATGATATCGGAGAACAATTAGGTCTAAGAGGAAAAGAATTTGGTACTGTTACTAGTAGAAAAAGAAGATGCGGGTGGTTTGATGGTGTATTAGTTAGACAAACAATTAAAATATCAGGAATAAATGGCATAGCTTTAACTAAATTAGATGTTTTAGATGGACTAGATGAAATTAAAATTTGTATTGCTTATGAGTTAAATGGAAAAAAAATTGACTACCTACCAGCTGCTGTTGATGATCAATTAAAAGTTAAGCCAATTTATAAAGTATTTAAAGGTTGGAAATCATCTACTAAAGGAATTAAAAATTTAAATAATCTTCCACAAAATGCGAAAATATATATCAATGAGTTAGAAAAATTTATTGAAACTAAAATATCAAGTATATCTACTAGTCCTGAGAGAAATGATACTATTTTAATCGAGGACCCTTTTAAGACTTAACCTGCTGGAAGTAGGTTTTTTGATTTTGCTGCATTAAGCATGTGTTTCTGTAGTTTTTCAAAGGCTTTGTTTTCAATTTGACGTATTCGTTCTCTACTTATTTTATATTTTTTACTTAAATCCTCCAAAGTAATTGGATCATCTGTCAATCTTCTTGAATAAAGGATTTCTTTTTCTCTTTCATTAAGCACTTTCATCGAGTCTTTTAATAAATCTTTTCTTTGTTCAATTTCTTCATTTTGAGCAAATTTTAATTCTTGATCCATATCATTATCTACGACCCAGTCTTGCCATTCGTCACCATCTTCTCCTATTGGAGAATTTAAAGACTGTTCTTTTCCTGATAAACGCCTATTCATAGAAACTACTTCTTCCTCACTTACATCAAGCTTATTTGCTATTGTCTTGACATGTTTATCTTCAAGATCACCCTCTGCTCTGGGCGCTATTTGGTTTTTAAGTTTTTTTAAATTAAAAAAAAGTTTTTTTTGAGCTGTTGTAGTTCCGATTTTTACTAAACTCCACGATCTCAAAATATATTCTTGAATTGATGCTTTGATCCACCACATAGCATAAGTAGCCAATCTGAATCCTTTTTCTGGTTCAAATTTTTTTACTGCTTGCATTAGACCAATGTTCCCTTCTGATATCATCTCATTCAATGGCAATCCATAGCCCTTATAACCCATTGCTATCTTAGCAACTAATCTTAAATGGCTTGTAACGAGTTTTTCCGCAGATTTAACGTTTCCTGTAGATCTCCAATTTTTAGCTAACATGTATTCTTCCTCAGCATCAAGCATTGGAAATTTTTTAATTTGAGCTAAGTACGCAGACAATCCTCCTTCATTAGAAATTGCTGGTAAATTATAAGATTTATTAATCATTGTTACATTTATTTAATGTAGATTTTTATTATTACAATATGTTTATTCTTTCGTTTTTCTTAGTTTTTTTATTATATTTTGAAGTTTTAGAGGTAAATTAGATTTAAATACTAATTCTCTGTTAGTTCTTGGATGTTTAAAACCTAATACTTGCGCATGTAAAAATTGCCTATCAAGATCTCTTAAGAGCTGGTTTAAATTTTTATTTATATTTTTAAATTTTTTAAATTTTTTTTTATATTTTTGATCACCCAAAATGTTATTTCCTTTATGACTCATATGGACTCTTATTTGGTGTGTCCTCCCAGTTTCAAGCTTGCATTCTACTAAACTAAATAAGGGTACATCATGATTTTCAAAAATCTCTAAAGTTTTATAATTTGTTACTGCTTTTTTACCTTTAGAAAAACTAACATCCATTAACTGTCTATTTTTTGAACTTCTTGTAATAAGAGTTGTAATTTTTCCAGACTGGGGTCTCAGCTTTCCCCAAACAAGAGCACTATAAACTCTTTGGATTGAGTGTTTATTAAATTGATTTGATAAATTTTCGTGACAGTTATTATTTTTTGCAACGACAACTAATCCAGAGGTATCTTTATCAATTCGATGAACAATACCCGGTCTTAGTTCATCACCAATATTAGATAAATTTTTATTATCATAATATATTAAGGCATTAACTAATGTTTTATCATAATCACCCGCTCCTGGATGCATTGACATTCCTGCTGGTTTATTTATTACTAATAAATCTTCATCTTCGAATACAATATCTAATTTGAAATTAAATGGCTTTAAAGAAATTTTTTTTGGCTCGGGTATTTCAAGTCTAATACAATCATTTACATTTATTTTTTTTGAAGGATCTAAAACAATTTTTTCATTTACCTTCAATTTTTTTTTTAATTATTAAATTTTTTACTCTTGTTCTGCTCAATAAATTTACATTATTTGTTATAAATTGATCTATTCTTTGTTTACCGTCCTTATCTTGCACGATTAAATTAATGATATTTTTCATAAATTATAATATTAATACTATATGCGCTTGTAGCTCAATTGGATAGAGCGCCTGACTTCGGATCAGGAGGTTCTGGGTTCGACTCCTAGCAGGCGCACCAAGGTCTATTCTCCAATGTTTATTAAAGTACCTTTTTTACGTGCTTTACTAAAAGAATAGTAAAATAAAATGACCGAAATTACTAAATAAAATCCGTTTAAATAAAAGGCTTTATAAATATTCTCAGCGTTTACAGTCTCATTTACCAATATATTTCTCGCTTCTTCAAATATATAAACCAAAGGTAGCATGTACGCAATTTTTTGAAATATTAACGGTAATATTTCGACTGGGTAATATATACATCCAAACGGTGCTAATAAGAACATTGTTGACCATGCAATATTTTCAAATGATGGTCCAAATCTTAGCAGACCTGAGGACACCAAAATTCCCAAAGTTATTCCAAATATATATAAACTTAAAAATAAAAAAAACAAACTCACTCCTAGATCTAACAACGAAATCCCAAAAAGAGGAGATGTTAATAAAATTGCAGGTATTAAACCAATTAATGCTCTAATTAATGCTGTAAATATTAAGGAGGTTAAAATTTCACTTTTTTTTATTGGAGAAATAAATAGATTTGTAAAGTTTCTGCTCCATATTTCCTCTAAAAAGAGCATGTTAAAACCTATACTAGTTCTGAACAAAAAATCATAAAGTATCGCACATGTTAAAATAACACCTATTGTATTACTGTAATAGGAACTATAATTCGAAAAAAAATTTGAAATAAAGCCCCACAAAGTTATCTGTATAGTAGGCCAATAAATTAAATCTAAAATTCTAGGAAAAGATCTTGTTATTAAAAAAAAATGTCTTAAAAAAAGACCATACATTCTACCTAAATTCATATTAATTTCTCACAAGTTTTAAAAAAACTTCCTCTAAATTTTTTCTTCCATGTTTTTTAATTAAAGCACTTGGTTTTCCTTGATCTATAATTTTACCATTTTTCATCATCATTATCGAAGAACATAATCTAGTAACCTCATCCATATTATGTGATGCTAATAAAATAGAGACCTTGTTCTCTTTTTTATATTTTTCTAAAAATGATCTAACAAAATCACCTGTTTCTGGGTCTAAAGATGCTGTTGGCTCATCAAGTAATAAAACATTCGGATCATTAATTATAGCTTTAGCTAAACTAATTCTATTTTTTTGTCCAGAAGATAGCTCACCTGTAACTCTATTAAGTAAATCTTCTAATCTTAATTTATTTACCAAATAGTCTATTTTTTGCTTTATATTTTTTACAGAATACAGTTTTCCATAAACGATCAAATTTTGTTTCACTGTTAGTTTTTTTGGTAATTCTATATAAGGAGAAATAAAATTAATTTTGTGTAAAATTTCATATTTTTTGTCCTCTAATTTTAAGCCGTTAATTAATATTTCTCCACTAGAGGGTTTTAATAAACCTAAGATCATCCCAATTGTAGTTGTTTTCCCCGATCCATTTGGTCCAAGTAAACCCATTATTTCATTACTTTGAACCTTAAAATTTAGACTTTTTACAGCTTCCTTTTCACCATAATATTTTTTTAAATTAATTACTTCTATAGAATTTTTCATTACTTAGCCGCTGCTCTTTTCAATCTGTCGTTTATTGCTTCACCAAAACCAATATTTGGGATTTTTTCAACTGATATCTTTTTATATTTTTTTTTTTTTATAATTCTCAAAGTTTTGTAAAGGTTTTTAGCAGCATTTTTTAAATTTTTTGTTTTACTTAAATAATAATAGTTTTTAAAAGTTTTATTTCTTTTTTTAATAAGTATAAATGCCTCATCAATCCTCGGTTTTGTCGCATTTAATCTTATTGGGATACCAGGAGAGTAGTGTAATTTTGATTGACCTGGCACAGTAATTTTTTTGTATGCACTGAAGTATTTTACTTTTTTATTTAATATTTTATTTATTTTTGATCTTTCAATTCCTCCTAATCTTAAAATTTTAGGTTTATCTATTAAACTTATTATAGTTGACTCTAAACCAATTTCTGATTTTCCACCATCAAGAATAAATCGAATTTTTCTCCCAAACTCTTCTTTGACATCCTTTTTTGATACTGGACTAATTCTACTAGAAATATTTGCACTAGGAGCAGCCAAAGGGTATTTTAAAATAGAGAGCAACTTCCTTGTTAGATTATTTTTTGGAAATCTTACAGCCAAAGTACTCTTGCCATTTGTTACATTTTTAGAAATATTATGATTTTTTTTTAGTTTTAAAATAAATGTAATTGGACCGGGACAAAAATATCTGTATAAAATATTAAAATTTTTGTTTATTTCACAATCTTTTTTTAGATCTTTGATATTTAAATAATGAACTATTAGTGGATTTTTTTTAGGCCTTTTTTTTAATTTATAAATTTTTGCTGTTGCAATATTAGAATAAGCATTCGCAGCTAAACCATAAACTGTTTCAGTCGGTATGCCAACGCAATGATTTTTATCTAAGAAATATTTAGATTTTTTAATATTTGAAAGATCTTTTTTCATGTAATATTAAGACTTTTATATGAAAGATAAATTTTTACTAGATGATATTGAAAATAAATCAATAGATGAGTTAACAGAAATGGCTGTCCGAATTATAGAAAATTTAGAAAATCAAAAAGATTTAGAACAAACCTTAGATGATTATAAGACGTTAGTAAAATTAAACAACGTAATAGAAAAAAAATTTCAAAAAACTTCAAGAGAAATAACTGATATAACAAAGAATAATATTTATAAAATTTTAAAAAATGGAAAAAAAATTAAATAAAGTTGCAAAAGATACAAATTTATTCCTTAAAAATTTTTTAAAAAGGCAAAAAAAAACACATCTTGTATATCCAATGGAATATGGTTTGTTGCCTGGTGGAAAAAGAATTAGATCTAAATTAATAGTGGATGTTGGTAAAATATTTAATCTTAATTATAAAAAGTTGTTATTTGTTGCAGGAGCTGTGGAATGTATACATGCTTATTCTTTAATACACGATGATTTACCATGTATGGATAATGACAGATTTAGACGAGGAAAATTATCAACTCATATTAAATTTGGAGAGTCTACCGCAATATTAGCTGGTAGCTCATTGTTGACACTTGCTTTTGAGATTTTGAGTCAAAATAATTTTAAATTAAATTTTAAAACCAAGATTGATTTAATAAATAAATTATCCAATTGCACAGGACACTCTGGGCTTGCAGGTGGACAATTTATGGATCTAAATTTTGAAAAAAAAAAAGTACCAATTAAAAAAATTATTGAAATGCAAACAAAAAAAACTGGAAAACTTTTTAGTTATTGTTGTGTTGCACCTATAATTATTTCAAAAAAAACAGCATATATAAAGAAATTTGAAAAAATTGGTACAAACATCGGAATTCTTTTTCAAATTGTAGATGATTTAATTGATTATAGAGGAGACTCAAAAATCGCAGGTAAAAAAACAAAAAAAGATATAAAAAAAGGCAAAGCAACATTAATAAGTTTACTTGGTTATAAAAATACTATTAATTATGGAGACAAATTAAAATTTAATATTTTTAAAAAATTAGATAGATTTGGTGAAAGTGCTAATGATTTAAAAAATACTATTAATTTTATAATGGAAAGAGCAAAATGAAAAAGAATTATATGTTTTTAAATAATATTAATTTTCCAAAAGATATAAAAAAATTATCTCAGAAAGAATTAAAAATATTAGCTCAAGAGGTAAGAGAGGAGATGATTAGCGCAGTTTCTGAAACAGGAGGTCATTTGGGTGCTGGATTAGGTGTAGTAGAGTTATCTGTTGTATTGCATTACGTCTTCAATACACCAAATGATAAACTTATATGGGATGTTGGTCATCAGTCTTATCCACATAAAATTTTAACTGGTAGAAAAGATCGTATTAGAACTTTAAGAAAAGGAAATGGTTTATCCGGATTCACAAAAAGATCTGAGAGTGAATACGACCCGTTTGGAGCTGCGCACAGTTCTACTTCAATATCCTCTGCGTTAGGTATGGCAATTGCAAATAAATTATCTAATAAATCTGATAACGTCATAGCAGTAATCGGAGATGGTGCTATAAGCGCAGGTATGGCTTATGAGGCAATGAATAATGCAGGATCAAGTAAAACTAAAATGATAGTAATATTGAATGATAACGATATGTCGATATCAAAACCTGTTGGGGCAATGCGAGGCTATTTAGCCAAAATTTTTTCAGGAAAAGTTTACTTTAGTTTTAGAGAAATAGTAAAACTTTTAATATCTGCATTTTCAAAAAGATTTAGTAAAAAAGCGGGTAAAGCTGAAGATTTTTTAAGATCAGCAGTCACTGGTGGAACACTATTTAATTCAATGGGATTTTATTATGTTGGTCCAATTGATGGTCATGATATTGATGTGTTAATTTCAGTTCTCAAAAATGCAAGAGATATTAATTACGAGGGGCCAATATTAATTCATCTTAAAACAGAAAAAGGAAAAGGATATAAATTTGCAGAAAATTCTATCGATAAGTACCATGGAGTAAGTAAATTTAATGTTAATACTGGAGAACAAGAAAAATCTAGTTCAAATACTCCAACATATACGAAAGTATTTGCAAATACATTGGTTAAACATGCAGAGAAAGATAGCAAAATAATTGGTATAACAGCCGCTATGCCATCTGGCACAGGTATGGATATATTTGGGAAAAGTTTTCCAAAAAGGATGTTTGATGTAGGTATTGCCGAACAACACGCCGTTACTTTTGCTGCAGGTCTCGCTACTGAGGGCTATAAACCTTTTGCGGCAATATACTCAACATTTTTACAAAGGGCCTATGATCAGGTTGTGCATGATGTAGCGATACAAAGTTTACCAGTAAGATTTGCTATCGATAGAGCTGGATTAGTTGGTGCAGATGGCCCAACCCATGCTGGATCTTTTGATATTACGTATCTTTCAACATTACCAAATTTTGTTGTAATGGCCGCAAGTGATGAGTCAGAACTTGTGAAAATGATCAATACATCCGTTGATATTAATGATAAACCCTCAGCTTTTAGATACCCAAGAGGTAACGGAGTTGGAGTTAACTTACCAAATATAAACGAAAAAATTAAAATTGGCAAAGGTAGAATTATTAAAGAGGGCAAAACTGTTGCAGTAATAAATTTTGGTGCAAGATTGAATGAATGTTTAATTGCTGGAGATAATTTATCAAAGAAAGGTATCAATATAACAGTCGTCGATGCCAGATTTGCTAAACCATTAGATGAAAATCTTATTTGGCAAATTGCAAATGATCATGAAGTTGTGATTACAATTGAAGAAGGCTCAATCGGAGGATTTGGCTCTCATGTATCACAATTTTTAAATGAAAAAAGTTTGTTAGATACAAATTTAAAATTCAGATCGATGTTTTTACCAGATATTTTTATTGATCACGACAAACCTGATCTAATGTATAAATATGCAGGGCTAGACTCCTTAAGTATTGAGGATAAAATTTTAGACACTCTTAATTCGAAAATTATCGTAAAAAAAAGTAATTAATTTTTACACTGGGCATTGTTCATAAGATAATGGTCTAAAATAACACAATGCATCATTGCTTCACCAATAGGTACAGCTCTTATTCCAACACATGGATCATGCCTTCCCTTAACACTTATTGACGTATTCTTTCCATGTCGATCTATAGTTTTTCGAGTAGTTAGAATTGATGAAGTAGGTTTTACAGCAAATGATATTATAATTTGTTGGCCTGAAGAAATACCTCCTAAAATTCCACCTGCATTATTTGAATTAAATCTTGTCTTACTGCCAATTTGAGATATTTCATCAGAATTTTGTTCACCAGTTAATTGCGCAGAATTCATGCCTGATCCAATGTTAACTCCTTTTACAGCATTTATACTCATCATCGCAGATGCTAGATCCATATCTAGTTTTGAGTATATGGGAGCTCCTAAACCAACAGGCACACCCTTTGCTCTTAATTCAATTATCGCTCCACATGATGATCCAGCTTTTCTAATACTCAACAAATATTTTTCCCATAATTTTATTATTGATTTATCAGGGCAAAAGAAAGGATTCTTAGATATAAATTTATCGTCCCAATTTTTAATATCACAACCTAGTACACCTAATTGCGTCACTGCACCTTTCACATCATATTTTTTTCCAATTTTTTTTTCTAAAACTTTTTTAGCTATAGCTCCAGCAGCAACTCTTGATGCAGTTTCTCTTGCTGACTGTCTTCCTCCACCACGATAATCCCTTATTCCATATTTTTTAAAATAAGTATAATCTGCATGACCTGGACGAAATTTATTTTTTATAGTTTCGTAATCCCTAGACCTCATATCTTTGTTATAAATAATCATTGATATTGGTGTTCCCGTTGTCTTTCCTTCAAAAACACCTGAAAGAATATTTACTTTATCATCTTCTTTTCGTTGAGTAGTAAACTTAGACTGTCCAGGTTTTCTTCTATTCAAATCTCTTTGAATATCTGCCTCTTTTATACTGATGTTAGGAGGACAGCCATCTACAACGCACCCTATAGCGGGTCCATGCGACTCACCCCAAGTGGTAAAACGAAATATCTTTCCAAATGTATTAAATGACATAAAATATATTATATAGATTATTTTGTTTAAATTATGAATCAAAAAAACTCATTAGGACTTGATAAATGTTTTGGAGAATTTGATAATCCTTACCAGTTATTCGAGGAATGGTTTAATCAGGCAAAAAAAACTGAAATAAACGATCCAAACGCTTTAGCCCTTGCAACTGCTGATAAAACAGGAATACCATCTGCTAGAATGGTTTTACTGAAGGATTTTAATGATAAAGGATTTGTTTTTTTTACAAATCTTAAAAGTAAAAAAAGTGAGGATTTAAAATGCAATCCAAATGCATCAATGTGCTTTCATTGGAAAAGTTTATTAAGACAAATCAGAATAGTTGGAAAAATAAATATTGTTTCAAATTTAGAAGCTGATGTATATTACGAGTCTAGAGCATATGGAAGTCGAATAGGTGCCTGGGCTTCAAAACAGAGCACAATTTTAAGGAATAGAAATGATTTATATAGATCAATAGATGAATTTAAAAAAAAATTTCCAGATCAAAAAAAAGTTCCAAGACCCGATTATTGGTCAGGATGGAATTTGTCGCCAAATGAAATTGAATTTTGGCTTGATGGTGAAAATAGGATTCATCAAAGATTAAAATATTTTAAAGTCAACAATAATGTCTGGAAAAAAGCTTTGCTTAGTCCTTAAAAATTTCTTTCTAAGCTAAATGAAGTTAATTTTTTTAAAATTTCTTTTTCTTTAGAGTCGCTAAATATGCTTAATGAGTTAGATGAAAGATTTATAAAGTATTCTGCTTTAGAGTAGCAATCATTTATAATATTATATTTTTTTATTAAAACGAGAATTTTTTTAAATGCTTCTTCAGATCTAGTTTTGTTTGCAAAGCAATTTTTAATATACTTTTTTTCTTCACATGAAGCTTTTTGGTATAATAAAATTATTGGTAAGGTAATTTTACCCTCATAAAAATCATTACCAATTTCTTTTCCAAATAATTTTAATTCTGAATTATAATCCAATGTATCGTCAGCAATTTGAAATGTAAGACCAAGATTTTTTCCATAAAATTCCAATGCATCTTTAATTTTATTCTCTTGTTTTGTAATAATGGCTCCAACTTTTGTCGCAGATGCAAAAAGAGAAGCAGTTTTTGATGAAATAATTTTTAAATATGTTTCTTCTAACATATCAATTTCTCCGTTATGTTGTAATTGCAAAACTTCTCCTTGGGATATTTCTGCCGATGCTGACGAAAGAAGTTTTAAAACTTCTTGATCACCGTCTTCGACCATCATTTCGAAACATCTGCTAAGCAAATAGTCTCCGACTAAAATAGAAGATTGATTTCCCCATATTTTATTTAATGTTTTTTTTCCTCTTCTCAAATCACTATTATCTATTACGTCATCATGCATTAATGTTGCCGCATGTATTAATTCCACACAAGCTGCAAGGTTAACATCTCTTGTTCCTTTTTTATAACCGCATAATTTTGCTGAACCCAAAGTCAGAAGAGCTCTTAACCTCTTTCCGCCAGTTTTCAAATGATAATTAGTCATTTTTTCTACAAGCTCAACTTTACTTACAAGCTTAGAAATTATTCTTTCTTCTACCAAGACGAGCTTATCCTCAACTGAGTTTTTCAACTCGATATATGAGTTATTTATATTTTTTTTTAGTTGAACTACTGTTCCCATAATTTTAAAGGTAGTCGAAATATGATATTATTATACTTATCAATTGACGCACCTAAATCTTCAACTATAAGGAGACTTTATATTTAATTATAATTTCTATAAATATTAGTATGTTTTCATTTTTAAAAAAAAAAAAAATTATACCACACATTAAATTAAGTGGAATCATAGGAAACGTTGGTAAGTTTAGGCAAGGAATTGAATTTAGTGGACAGCAAGAAATAATAAAAAAAGCATTTGATTTTAAAAAATCACCAGCAGTTGCAATTACAATTAATTCTCCAGGTGGATCACCTGTTCAATCTCACTTAATTCATGAATATATTAAGTATCAATCAAAAAAAAATAAAAAAAAAGTTATTGTTTTTACTGAAGATGTTGCTGCCTCAGGAGGATATTTAATAGCATGCTGTGGAGATGAGATATATGCAAACCAAAGTTCAATAATAGGCTCAATAGGTGTAATTTATTCATCTTTTGGATTTACCGAACTTATAAGCAAAATTGGTGTGCAGCGAAGAGTTTATACGGCTGGGAAAAATAAAAGCACTCTTGACCCTTTTATGGAAGAAAAAAAAGAAGACATTGAAAGATTAAAAAAAATTCAATTAGATCTTCATAAAGATTTTATAGATGTTGTTGAAAAAAGCAGGTCGTCAAAATTAAATAAAGACTCAGGTGTAGAGCTATTTTCTGGAGAATTTTGGTCTGGAAGAAAAGCAAAAGAATTAGGATTAATTGATGGCATTGGGAATGCAGATCAAATATTAAGGGAAAAATTTGGAGAAGATGTAATAATTAAAAAATTTGAAAAGTCAAAAGGATGGCTTGCAAAAAAATTGTCTTCTGGAAGTCAAACAGAACAAGTTATAAGCATTTTAGAAGAAAGATCTATCTGGCAAAGATATGGTTTCTAAAAAAAAAAAGACACAACCCAAATTTCAAACTTTTCAAGATACGATTTTAAACCTTCAAAAATATTGGAGCAAAAAAGGATGTGTAATTTTACAACCTTATGACATGGAAGTTGGTGCTGGTACATTTCATCCAGCAACAACACTTAGGTCACTGGGCCTTAAACCTTGGAAAGCAGCATATGTTCAGCCTTCAAGAAGGCCAACTGATGGTAGATATGGCGACAATCCAAATAGATTACAACATTACTATCAATTTCAAGTAATTATTAAACCTTCGCCTAAAAATATTAAAAAACTTTATTTAAATAGTTTAAATACTATAGGCATTAACCACAAAGAACATGATATTCGTTTTGTCGAGGATGATTGGGAAAGTCCAACACTGGGTGCAGCAGGATTAGGATGGGAGGTTTGGTGTGATGGTATGGAAATTACTCAATTTACATATTTTCAACAAATGGCAGGCTTTGAATGTAAACCTGTTTCAGTAGAACTTACATATGGTTTAGAGAGATTATGCATGTTTACTCAGCAGAAAAAAAATGTTTATGACTTATGCTGGAATAGTGAAAATGTAAAATATAGAGATGTATTCCATCAAGCTGAGAAAGAATTTTCAATCTATAGTTTTGAACTCGCTAATACTGAAAATCTTTTTAAAATTTTTGATATGACTGAAAAAGAAGCTCAGATGCTCATAGAAAATAAAGTATCATTACCAGCTTACGATCAGTGTTTAAAGGCGAGTCATATTTTTAATATTTTAGATGCAAGAGGTGTAATAAGTATTGCTCAAAGAGCTGAGTATATTTCAAGAATAAGAGATATTACAAAAGGAACAGCTGAAATTTGGTTAAAAAGTCAAACTTAATAATGTCTGAATTTTTTTTAGAAGTTTTTACAGAAGAGATACCTGCAAAATTACAAAAAGATGCAAGAGTTTCTATATTAGATAATTTTAAAAAATTATTCGAAGAAAAAAAAATAAAGTATAAAAGTAGTAAGGTTTTTTCTGTTCCAAATAGATTGGTAATATTATTTGAGGGTTTAAGTAATCAAGTGATTTTTGGGAAAGAAGAAAAGAGAGGTCCAAGCACAAAGTCACCAGAGGAAGCATTAGAGGGCTTTTTAAGATCAAATAAAGTTACTAAAAAAGAAATTTATAAAAAAGAGACAGAAAAAGGGGAATTTTACTTCTTTTTAAAACCTTCTGAAAAAATAAATACACAAGATATACTTGAAAAAGAAATACCCCTAATTTTAGACAAAATTAATTGGAAAAAATCTATGAGATGGTCAGATCATACTTTGCAATGGGGTAGACCACTCAAATCATTAATGGCTATGTTTAATAACAGTTTTCTAAAGTTTAGTTACCATCATTTAAAAAGTTGTAATTTTACAATATTAGATAAAGAATTTGAGGATAAAAAAAAGATAATAAGAAATTATAAATCTTATCTCGATTGTTTAAAAAAAATAAACATTACAATCGATCAAAATCAAAGGAAACTAATTATTGAAAAAGAATTATTAAAGAAATCAAAAAAAAGTAACATTTTTATTGAAATAAATGAAAAACTTTTATCAGAGGTAACCAATTTAGTCGAACAACCCAATGTTTTATTGTGTAAGTTTGATAAGCGATTTCTATCTATGCCAAAAGAAATTTTGATAATTACAATGCAACATCACCAAAAATATTTTCATACATTAGACAGAAGTGGAAATATTACTAATCAGTTTTTTGTTGTTGCAAATAATAAAGATCCAAAAGGTTATATCAAAACAGGTAACGAAAGAGTTGTAGAAGCGAGATTAAATGATGCTGAATTTTTCTGGAATAAAAACAAAAATCAAAATTTATTAAAACAGGTGACTAAACTTAAAAATATGAATTATTTTAAAGGACTAGGTTCATATTTTGATAAAATTCAAAGAATGAGAAAGTTAGGGAGTATTATCTCAGATGAACTTTTGATTAGTAAAGAAAAGATAGAAATATCATGTTCTATCTGTAAAGTTGATTTGCTCTCAGATTTAGTTGGAGAATTTCCTGAATTACAAGGTGTTATGGGAGGTTATTTTGCTGAGGCACAAGGTTTTGATAAAGATATTTCTCTTGCAGTAAAAGAACATTACTTACCTAACTCTCTTTATAGCAAAGTCCCAACTAAAACATTAAGCCTAGGTCTTTCTTTGACTGACAAGCTAGATACATTAGTAGGTTTTTTTGGAATTAATCAAAAACCCTCAAGTTCAAAAGATCCATTTGCATTAAGAAGAGCTGCGTTAGGAATTGTCAGATTAATATTGCAAAATAAAAAAAATATTAGGATCAAAGATTTAATAAATTGTTCTCTTCTTATGTATCAAGAACAAAATTTTAAATTTGACAATCGTTCTGTGCAGTTTGATCTAACTGAATTTTTGTTAGAAAGATTAAAATATTATATGAAAGAGAAGGGAATTAGACCCGATATTATAAATGCAAGTTTAACTAATAATAATATTAATAATATAAATGAAATTTATAAAAAATCTTTTGCTTTGAATAAAATTATTAACAAAGAAAGTGGGTTAGACATTATATCTAGTTATAAACGAGCAGCTAATATTATTGAAAATGAATTAAAAGAACAAAAATTGGAACTTGCAGATACAGCTGATCCTGGAATATTTAAGAATGATTTTGAAATAAACTTATTCAAAAAAATAAAAGAGCTAAAAAAATATTTCTCAAGCCTAGACAAAGATGAAAACTATGAAACAACTCTAGACATACTCAAGACTGCAAAACCTATAATTTTTGCTTTTTTTGATAATATTATAGTAAATGATAATGATGAAATAATAAGAAAAAATCGATTGGAACTTCTTCAAATGTTTTGTAAAACTTTAGAAAATTACATTAATTTTTCTAAAATCGAAAGTGCTTGATGAGAAGTTTAATTTTTAACTTTAACTCGAAGTTTTCAACGAAAACACAAAAACCAAAATACCTACTTGGGGGTAAAGGAGCGAATTTATCACAAATGGGAAGAATGGGATTGCCTGTTCCTCCAGGTTTTACAATTTCAACAAAAGTCTGTGATTTATTTTATAAAAATAAAAAAAAACTGAATAAATTAATTTTAAGTGGAATATATAAAGAATTATCGAAAATAGAGAAAGAAACAAACAAAAAATTTGGAGATCTAAAAAATCCTTTATTGGTATCTGTTAGATCAGGAGCAAGAGTATCAATGCCAGGAATGATGGATACTATATTAAACTTAGGTTTAAATGACAAAACCGTCTTAGCTCTGGCAAAAAAAACCTCTAATGAAAGATTTGCAAAAGATAGTTATCGGAGATTTATTCAAATGTATTCCAACGTTGTTCTGGGAGTTGAAAGTTATAATTTTGAGGAATTAATAGAAAATTACAAACTAACAAAAGGAGTATTATTAGATACAGAACTGGATGAAAAAGACTGGGATGCTTTAATTGGTGATTTTAAAAATGTTGTAAAAGAAAAGACCAATAATGAATTTCCACAAGATGTTTACAAACAACTTGAAGGGGCAATATCTGCGGTTTTTTTATCTTGGCAAAGCCATCGTGCAAAAGTGTACCGAAAAATAAATCAAATCCCAGATGATTGGGGTACTGCAGTAAATGTTCAATCTATGGTTTTTGGAAATATGGGTAATGATTGTGCAACTGGTGTTGTTTTTACCAGAGATCCTTCAAGTGGAAAAAATGAGATTTATGGTGAATATTTAATTAATGCGCAAGGCGAAGATGTTGTTGCGGGCACAAGAACACCCCAGCATATTACAAAAAAATCAAGAGTTGATTCTGGTACAAAAGAACTTTCAATGGAAGAAACTATGCCAAAAGTATTCAAACAACTTAAGAAAATATTATTTACCTTAGAAAAATGTTACAAAGATATGCAAGATGTTGAGTTTACTGTGGAAAACAAAAAACTTTGGATGCTTCAAACTAGATCTGGAAAAAGAACAGCTAAATCAGCAGTAAAAATTGCAGTAGACATGGTTAAAGAAAAAATAATTTCAAAAAAAGATGCAATTTTAAGGATTGATCCAAATTCATTGGATACTCTTCTGCATCCAACTTTAGATGAAAAAAGTGACATAAAGGTAATAGCTAAAGGATTGCCCGCATCTCCAGGTGCAGTTAGTGGAAAAGTAGTTTTCTCATCGGAGGAGGCTGAAAGACTAAATGGTATGATGCAAAATACTATTTTAGTCAGAGTTGAAACATCACCAGAGGATATACATGGTATGCATGCAGCTAAAGGAATTTTAACCTCAAGAGGTGGAATGACAAGTCATGCGGCAGTTGTTGCAAGAGGGATGGGAAGACCATGTGTATCTGGATCAAGTGAGATCAATATAGATTATGAAAAAAAATTATTTAAAACCAATCAGATCCAAATTGCAGAAGGTGAAATAATAACAATTGATGGATCTACTGGAAGAATAATATTAGGTGAAGTTAAAACAGTAAAACCCGAAATATCTGGTGACTTTTCAAAATTAATGAAATGGGCTGATAATTTTAGAAAGCTTAAAATTAGAACTAATTCTGAAACTCCAATAGATACAAAAACAGCAAGAGATTTTGGTGCTGAAGGCATTGGACTTTGTAGGACAGAGCATATGTTTTTTGATGAAGATAGAATTATGTCTGTCAGGGAAATGATATTATCTAAAACCACAAATGACAGAAGTAAAGCTTTAGCAAAACTTTTACCTCATCAAAAAAAAGATTTTATTGAACTTTTTAAAATTATGAATGGGCTTCCAGTTACCGTTAGACTTTTGGATCCTCCGCTACACGAGTTCTTACCAAAAAATGAAAAAGAAATTAAAGATGTATCTGACGCTCTTGGATTAAGGATTTCTGAGATTGAGTCAAGAATAGGTGAATTACATGAGCATAATCCAATGTTGGGACATAGAGGATGTAGATTAGCAATCTCTTTTCCTGAGATTTATGAAATGCAATGTAGAGCAATTTTCGAGGCTTTAATTGAATGTAAAAATAAAAAAATTAAATCAATTATTCCAGAAATTATGATCCCTTTAGTTTCAACAGAGGCAGAAATAGAAATTATGAAAAATCTTGTAGATAGAGTAGCACAACAGGTAAATAAGGAAAATAAAACTAAAATAGATTACCTTGTTGGTACAATGATTGAATTACCAAGAGCTGCAATCAAAGCAAAAGATATAGCAAAACATGCTGATTTCTTCAGTTTTGGCACAAATGATTTAACACAAACAACTTTTGGCATCAGTAGGGATGATAGTGGAAAATTTTTAAATGATTATATTGAGAATAAAATTTTTAATATTGATCCCTTTGTATCCATAGATGAAGGTGTTGGCGATCTAATTGAAATTGCAACCATAAGAGGAAGAAAGCAAAATAAAAAACTTAAATTAGGCATTTGTGGTGAGCATGGAGGAGATCCAAAAAGTATCAATTTTTGTTCAAGCGCTGGACTTAATTATGTATCATGTTCACCATATAGAGTGCCTATAGCAAGGCTTGCAGCAGCTCAAGCACAAATTAAAAAATAAAATTTAAATTTCTAATTTTAAATCAATTGCTGAAATACTGTGTGTTAGATCTCCAATTGAAATTCTATCTACGCCTGAAGTTGCTATTTTTTTTATATTTTTAAAATTAATATTACCAGATGCTTCTGTCTGATATTTTTTGTCAACTAGTTTGATACCTTTTTTTAATCTTCTGATATTCATATTATCAAATAATACTGCATCAAATTTAAGATCTATAATTTTTTTTAATTGATTTAAATTATCTACCTCAACAGTAATTCTTTTACTATTTTTTTTTGCTTTTATAACTAAATTTCTTATGTTTGAATTTGCAATATGATTGTCTTTAATAAGAAATTCATCGCTTAAATTAAAACGATGGTTATAGCCACCACCAAGTTTAACAGCATATTTTTGAATAACTCTGAGCCCAGGTATAGTTTTTCTTGTGCAGCAAATTTTAGTATTTTTTCCAACTTTTCTAACAAATTTATTTGTTTTAGTAGCTATGCCAGATATATGTGATAAAAAATTTAAGGCTACTCTTTCTCCAGTTAATATATTTTTAATATTACCTTCAACCTCCGCAATTACCTGTTTTTTTTTAATTTTAGAACCTTCTTTTTTTTTAATTTTAAAAAATATTTTTTTATCAAGTATTTTAAAAGTTTGTTTAGCTAAATCTAAGCCTCCAATGATACCATTAGAATTTGATATAATTTTTGCTTTTATTTTTTTTGTATTGTCTAAAAGTTTTGATGTTATGTCTCCTGAAGGATTGAGATCTTCTTTTAAAGCTTCTTTACAAATTTTATTAATAAATCTTTTTGATAGTTTTACTTTTGACACTGGGCTTATCTGCCAATTTCTGCCATTCTCTCTACTGATTTTCTGGCCTTTTGAATTGTTTCTTTACTCATAACAATCTCATTAGTTTCATTTTCTAGGCAATCTAAAACCTTAGGTAAAGTAATTCTTTTCATGTGTGGACATAGATTACATGGTCTTATGAATTGAACCTTGGGATTGTCAATTTTAACATTGTCACTCATTGAGCATTCTGTGACCATCATAACTTTCTCAGGTTGATTATCTTTTACATATTTAATCATTCCACTTGTTGATCCAGCAAAGTCGCTTGCTTTAATAACGTCAGGAGGACATTCTGGATGTGCTATAATTTTAATGCCAGGGTTATTTTTTCTAATTTCATTTATTTCATGATCATTAAATTGTTCATGAACTTCACAAGTACCTTTCCAAGATATTATTTCAATATTTGTTTGTGAAGCAACATATTTTGCTAGATAATCGTCTGGTAAAAATATAACTTTTTTTACACCTAAAGAATTTACAATTTTTACTGCGTTAGCTGATGTGCAGCAAACATCTGTTTCGGCTTTTACATCTGCAGATGTATTTACATAAGATACAACCGGAACCCCTGGATGTTTTTTCTTTAAATTTCTTACGTCTTCACCCGTGATTGATGAAGATAGAGAGCAACCTGCAAGCATATCTGGTAAAAATACTTTTTTTTCTGGGCTCATTAATTTTGCAGTTTCTGCCATAAAATGCACACCACACATAATGATTATATTTGCCTTAGTTTTTGAGGCCTCAATTGCTAACGCAAGCGAGTCAGCCGAGAAATCTGAAATTCCATGATAAATTTCAGGAGTTTGATAATTGTGAGCAAGAATTACTGCATTCTTCTCTTTTTTAAGTTTATTTATTTTATAAATATATGGTGCATGAACTGCCCATTCAATTTCTGGGATAGCCTTAGAAATTTTTTTATAAATAGGTTCAGTGGCTTTTTTTATTTCTCTAGTAAATTCCATAACCTAACCTATCAACTTGAAAGATCTTTGTCATTCCCTTATTCTGACGCATAAAGCGGCCATGCTGAAATTGGTAGACAGGCACGGTTGAGGGCCGTGTGGACCTAGTCCATGAGAGTTCGAGTCTCTCTGGC